>ENA-ORRN01000066-ORRN01000066.1-human-gut-metagenome-genome-assembly--contig:-NODE-66-length-84621-cov-15.450843_pt1 | contig 84621 bp, 71 predicted proteins | sample MGYA00242174_ERZ509132 | MGnify/ENA primary metagenome ERZ509132 (study PRJEB26280, sample SAMEA2338671) | human gut metagenome | biome: human gut; feature: human-associated habitat; material: faeces... | reverse complement strand
TCTTAGACCGTATTTCGTGGGCTTTATCGTATCTTTTTATTGCAGGTCTTGTAGAAAAGCCCCAAAGAGGTGATTATAAAATCAGCGAAAAGGGACTGTCTATGCTTTCTTCATGTACAGAGGAACAAATAAATAAGTTCATCAAAGTAACTGTGAATGCGAAAACTCCGAAGAAAAGTTCTAAAAATAAAGATGCTAACAATGCTTTTTTCCATTTGGAAAATGATGATGAACGTACGCCGGAAGAAGAATTGGCAGATTCGTATGATAGAATAAAACAGAATGTGCAATCTCAGATTCTGACAACAATATTAAGTAAAAAGCCACAAGAATTTGAACGGTTAGTTGTGAAATTACTTCAAGCAATGGGGTATGGTGGAGAGGTCAAAAACTCAGGTATCGTAACGAAACTTTCTAATGACGGTGGTATAGATGATATTATTAAAGAAGATATTTTAGGATTTAATCATATATCCATACAGGCAAAGCGATATGCTTTAGATAATAATGTTCAGCGTCACGAGGTTCAAAGTTTTGTAGGAGCTGTTGCCGGAACGCCATCCAAGAAAGGAGTATTCATTACTACCTCTGATTATACTAAAGGTGCAATGGAGTATGTGGAAAGCCTTAACGGTTCACCAACCATTATCTTGATAAATGGTCAACAATTAACAGAATACATTTATGACTATGGCTTGGGATTGCAAACAGAGAAAGTCCTTAAAGTCATGAAAATGGATATGGACTACTGGGATGCAATGGATAATGCCTGATGGTATTGCAGCTATGCAATTTTTCTATCCAGCTTAATCTTACATACAGATTCGGTATGGGACATCTTACGTTCAATGGTAGATATTTCAGAATCACGGAGGGTATGAGCAAATATCCTCTTTATATATAAATGTGGCTGTCTGTAAGCGTGGTTTGCCAAATGCCTTACCGATATTCCATCCAAAGTGCATGATGTCAATAGTCTTTAGCTGAGAATCAATCTTTATCGGTTCGATTTTAGGTAAGGCATCTGACAGGTAATATTCTGTTACATATCCACACAAGCGATTAAGCGCAGTTTCATCAAGATAGGAAACCAAAGTTTGTTTCGTGTATGCGATAACTTTATTGAGTTTTTCTTGTGAGGCGCGTTCTTTCTCAGCCATAGCATGGGCACGGAGTATCTCATATTCTGATGGTTGGTTGGATTCTTCTATAAAAGTATTGTTGATAGTAGAAGGTGTGGCTTCTTCATTTGGAAGTTCTGCCACATCTTCGTTGAGTTCGGAACATAATGGAGTAGAAACTTTTTCTGTTATGTCAGATGTAGTTTCGATTTTAATTTCGGGTTCAGGCTCAGCAATGATAGGTTCTGAATTTATAGCACTTTCAGCAAGTTCCGAGTTTACTGCTGGAACTTCTACGATTACAGCCTTGTTGCGATAGCACTCAAATCTCATAAAGCATTTTTCTAATGTGGGAGAAAGAAGTTGCCTGAATACCATTTGCAGATTGAGATAGATTGCCCCCATAATAATGGAGCATACCACCAAAATAAGGTAGCTGCTGAACTCGTCCCAACCATAGTGTAGTACGGTCTGACGGGCTAAAACACCAATGATGACGATTGTCCCGAAAACAATCAGATTCAAAGTTATATGTTCAATCTTTTTCTGCTCCATAATGATGTATGTTAATCGTTTGTGTGCAAATATATATCATATGCAAGATGTATAGATACATTTTCTGGGAAGTGGCAGCTTTTGGCACCGATATGTAGCATTTTTCTATGCCACCTGTGTCGCAATAGCAAAGGAAAGTCCGACATGGGACTAGCCTACATCGGACTTTTAAGTTGTGGGTATCAGCAATTGTAAGTGTTAGCTGACTTTATTGGAATAAATAGTGATATACCATTCTGCTTGGAGGCAACTTTATTGATAATCCATTTCCTGAATGCAGCGGAATGTCCAGTGTCCATTTGATAGGATAGTGCAATAATCATGTCGAGATTATACATATCGGCATAGTTTCCATTCTCTAACCTTATACATTGACAGACTTCATACTCCTTTAAGATGTTAGCTCTCAATATAGCTTTTATGCGAGAGTGGATTACACCAGCTGTTGTATAGAACAAGTCGGCAATCTCCCAAGCGGTCAGACTTACTTCTTTGGCATCACCATCAAAGCGTTCCTATAGATAACTTCGGAATACCAAAAAGATAATAGCCGTTCCCCATAATACTAATCTAATATATCTTTTCATTTCTCACTAAAACTTTATTTGTTCTCATTTGTTTCATTATGCCAAGGCACACTTGTCCTCATTGCCAGAGTGATAGCTTCTCCAACTAATGCCATATTTGCTAACAAATAGTGGTTAGTGTTCCATCCACGAACTGTAGAACCGGCAATCTCTCCAGTCTCTAATAATTTGTTTCTGAAATCAGTATCGCCAAAGTATGTGGCAGCCCCAATCGCAAATGCCGTTCCTGAAGGGCTAAGGTTGAAAATGATAGGACCAGAATCAATGTCCATTCCTAACCAACATTTGCGGTCGTAATATTCTTGAATTCCGGCAAAGGGACTACGTTGTATAAAATGCTTCTTCAGTAGTTCATACTGCTCATGAGCAAAGTCTTTATCCACGAAAGTCAGGTAATAGCAAATTAGGGCAGTGTAGGAGCCTTTTATCGGTTCTGATAGTTCCGTGCCATTGTAATCCAAGAAAGATTTCAAGATACCAGTTTCCTTGTCCGTCCATTTTTTCTTTGCCTTATTCAGCCATTCATTTACAGTGCTCAGGTATCGGTCATCACATTGCCACGTAAAGTTACTCAAAGCGACTAAAGTCACCAACATATCTGGAACATATACTGCTTCATTCGGATAAGTTTGCAGGTTCAAGGTTGGGCTTTCTTTCATCCGCCAGTTCAATGTACTGCATAGCTTATAATATAGATCGTCATATTTGTCATCACCTCCAGCCGTTTTATAACCACTAATCATCCAGGCAAGAATGCTCAAATACGACATGTGGCTCTTTTCGCTATCCCAGCTCTCCAATGGGTCTTCGTCCCATCTTGCAGCATCATATTCCCGTACTTCTGGTGACATCACTATATTTATAAGCCTGTCAATCTGCTCAACAGACTTTTCTCTTTCGTCTGGATATAGAATGCTGATATTCGTTAACGCTGCTGATAACATGGAACAGGAATACATTGCCCATTCACCCTGAAACTGAGAGCCAATACCTCCTGGCATTTCGTTGAGCACTTCCTCTGGTGATACCAAAAGTTTATTCGTAAGATAATTTCTCCTACGCAATATCTCGGTCTTTTCCCCCTCAAACGTTCCGTGTCCCATGGTTGAAATGGTCACCCATAGCCATTTCAGAACAACAAAGACTACTATGACGGTAATTGTTTTCAGTATCATCCTATATGGTTTCTTTAGTCGTCTTGCCATAATTATATTACTCAAAATTTGGGTACCAATCTAAATTCTCACAGTGTTTTGCCCAGATTATATTGAATCCTGTGTAATCGAAAATGTAAGGATTTATATCAGTTTAATTGTCTGATATTCAATGCTTTTTAGTTCTACTTTCCTACTTTTTTCAAGTATCTTTTTAAGCCCTTTTCTACGCCTTTCACTTGCCGATGCAAAAGTGAGAAAATATTTTATTTAAGACCTCTTGTGGGGTTGTTGCTCCGCTTATTTCCATCAAGTCAAAATCTACTTGTCTTAAATCAAGACTCACAAGTTCTGCTGATATATTATTTTTTATGTCTTCGAGAACATTTTGCATATCCGAGGATGCTTTTCTTAATGCTTCATAATGACGTTTGTTTACAACAATGGCGTTCGAGGATGCAGACACTTTATCTTTTTGTGTATCAGTCAAAGATTTTTTTAATTCTTCTATTCCTGTTCCATTTATTGCAGATGTATAGACAAGAGTGGGGGATATCCCCAATGTTTTTATGGTTTGTTTTTTTATCCTATCGCCAATTTCTATTAGTTTTTGTTTATCAGAAATCAAATCTATTTTATTTATTGCAATTATAAGATAAACGTCAGAGGGTATTTCTATTTTTGAGAAAGGCAAGTTTAAGACTTCTTCATCGGCATTTACTATAAGTACTATGGTTTGTACATTTTTGATAGTTTCTATAGTCCTGCTTATACCAAGATTTTCTACCTTGTCATTTGTTTTTCTTAAGCCCGCTGTATCAATAAGCCTAAATTCTATTCCCGAAATATAGAAACTTTCTTCTATTGTGTCTCTCGTCGTACCTGGAATATCGCTCACTATAGCTCTGTCTTCTTTAAGCAAAGCGTTCATCAATGTAGATTTTCCAACATTAGGACGCCCAACAATCGCTACAGGGATGCCGTTTTTTATTGTATTTCCCGTGGTAAACGTTGAAGCGAGATTTTCCATTTCGTCTTTTAGTTCACTTGCCATCTCTAACAATTGAGGACGTTGTGCAAATTCCAAATCCTCATGGTCGGAGAAATCTAATTCCAACTCTAACATAGAACGGAGAGTTGTTATTTTATTATGCATCGAATTAAGCATTTCCTTAATTCCGCCTCTTAATTGATTTATGGCAATTCTGTTGTAAGCTTCAGAATTTGCAGCTATTACATCTGCAACAGCTTCGGCTTGACTCAAATCCATTTTCCCGTTCAAAAAAGCCCGCTTTGTATATTCTCCAGGCTGAGCAATTCTACATCCGTTTGATATTAGTATTTGTACTATCTTAGACAATATATATTGAGAACCATGACAAGAAAATTCCACGGAATTTTCTCCTGTATAAGAATGAGGAGCATAAAAAGGCAATCCTACTACTTCGTCTATCACTTGACCTTCGTATTCTATAGTACCCAAAGTGGCGTGATTAGCTTTTACCGTATCAAAAGCTTTCCCATTTATGGGAAAAAATACTTTAGTGGCAATGCTTATGGCTTCACAGCCGGAAACTCTTACTATTCCCAATGCACCACCTGGGGCTGTGGCAACAGCACATATTGTATCATTCATTTCTTTTAAATTCTTTCCAATACTTTTTGGACCAAATCGTTCATTGATTGTTTATAGTTGGTAAAAGCTTCCTTTTGTCTTCTATTTGCCACTACCATACATATACAAGCTGCTTTATGCCCGAGGATAGAAGCAAGACCTGCGAGAGCAGAACTTTCCATTTCGTAGTTTGTTATATTCATACCATTGAAAGAGAAGTTCTCAATTTTCTCATTTTGACAAACATCCGCCGGTTCTGCTCTTAAAAATCTACCTTGAGGTGCAAAGAATCCACCTGCAGAAACCGTTATACCTTTAATTGCATACGTACCAGCAATCCTTTCTGTCAATTCTGTATCTTCTACAGAAACGTAAGGATAAGGAGTACAACGCCAATCGTTCCATTGCATGTGGTTTACAAAAGCATTCTCAAGTTCTATATCACAAACATCTTTGCGCTTAGCATAAAAGTTTAATAGTCCGTCAAGTCCTATAGAGCGGACAGAACAAATATACGTCCCGAGTTTTGTATTTTCTTGAAGCCCGCCACATGTGCCTATTCTTACAATTTCAAGGCTTTTCCTTAAACCTTTGTCTTTTCTTGATTCGAAGTCAATATTGCATAAAGCGTCAAGTTCGTTCATTACTATATCGATGTTCCCGCAGCCTATTCCTGTTGATATAACACTAATGCGCTTGTTTTTATAGAATCCTGTGATAGTATGAAATTCTCTGTTTTGTATTTCTGATTCTATTTTTGAAAAATGGCGGGCAATAAGCGTAACTCTTCCAGGGTCGCCTACAAGAATTATTTTGTCTGCTATTTGGGCAGGCTTAACATGTAAATGAAAGACAGATCCGTCTTCATTAATTATAAGTTCCGAATCAGCGTAATATCTATCCATAGAAATTTTAGAAAGCTATTTGTTTACTGTTTCTTGAGTTCTTCTTCGCGTATCAGTTTCTCAAGATTCTTAATACTTGCTTTGAGCTTTTCAACTTCTTTCTCCTTAGCAAGAATTTGAGGCTTCAACGAATTTCTTTTTTCTGTATCAGCCGTGGAATAAACTTCACGTTCAGAATCCAATCGCGCTTTTTGCGAGTCATAAATCTTTAAGGCTTCTGCCCATTGTGAAGCATATCCCTTGGCTTTCGCATCTTTGAAATCTTGCAGGGAAGTGTATGTCTTTGAATCGTTTATAACAAACAAAAAGTCAGAAGATGCACCACTGCGGGATTCTTCAGAAAAAATATTTTTCAAACGTTCAAGAGCAGATTTAACTCTGTCGTTTTCTCCTGCCCATGTTGCTTTTATGGAATTAATCTTAGCAAAATTCGGAATGGCATCTTCAAAATTTTCAAGATCATAGCTTTTTCTTGTTTCATTGGGAATGAATACATAAACACAAACTTTTCCTTCGGGTTGACGACGATCAGATGCAAACCAACCTAAATTATTTGCCTCATCAACTACATATAAATAATCATTTGACGGAGAGTTAAACGGCATTCCGATGTTTTCCGGTTTCAAGAAAGTTCCTTGGTCTTGCGAATACCTTGACATGAAAATATCATATCCGCCAAGACTTTCTTCTCCTTTAGCAGCGAAGTAGAGTGTTGCGCCATCTGTAAGAACAAACGGAGTAATTTGGTCGTAACCGAAGTCTTCCAAACCTTGCACTTGCTTCGCTTCTCCCCATTGATCGTCCAATCTATCCCTTGTAAACATATAAAGCGCGCTATCTTTTATGCTGCTATAATATATTTTGTCAAGTAATTGCGGAGTATAAGCTATACCATTTGCTTCTTTCAAAGAAAGTTTGCTTCCTTTCATCAAATTCTTCAAATAATCAATCTTACCGCTCTCACTGCTAATTCTATAAACTTCGAGAATTTTTTCTTTATCAACAACAACAGAGTCGATAAAAACCACGTCTTCTGTGCTTGATAGCATGTTTTGACCATTGTTTGCCGTAACGAGTAATTCTTCTAATTTTTCCGTACTCCGTTGTTTTCGTTGTGCTGCTTGTATTTCCTTGTTTATAAGTGTGGCAGCTTCTTTGAACTTATATGACTCAATAAGTTCTTCGGGGCTTACCTTTGAAACAGAAGCATTTGCTTTTCCTTTTTTTATCTGTGCATTTGCTCCTGTGATTATAAAGGATAGAATTAATGCCAATATTATTTTTTGCATAGTGTCGTATATTTCATGCTAAGTTATGTAATATTTGTATTGTGGCAAAGTTCATCGGAACAAATTTCTATTTGATTCAGTAATCATACGTTGTATTTGTTCTTTGAAATGTATGTTCTTTTCCAAATCTTCAATAGACAGATGAGTTTTATATCGCCAATATTGTTTACTGTCAGCAGGATTATTAATTTGTTCCGCTTCAAGATTTTTCGATCGTGTTTCTTCACAAATCGAAGTCCAGTCTTGAAAAGACAAAAGACAAAGCATTGAGGGAGATTTCAGATGCGACTCCACAACACGTGTGCATATTTCCACGTTTGCATCTTGGGGAATTTCGTTTTCCTGCATTCCCAAAATGTCGCGAGCGTAGCGTTTTGCGAAATCAGGGAATTTTCTCCACCACAATCTGAAAGAAGGCATATCATGAGTGGATATTGTTGCAACGGAATTGTACGGATATTTCGAAACATCTGCATATTCCACGCCTGACTGCTTGGGCATATTTTGAATTTCAAGAGAGAGAATATTTAGCCTGTCAAGTACTTTTGTAATGCACGAGGGCAACATTCCCAAATCTTCTGCACAAGATAACATTGTTGTTGCATGTGTTATCTCGCGTAACTTTTCTGTTCCTTCTTTCTCCCACAATCTTTCGTTTCTGTTTCCAAAATAGTCTTTGTAAATTGCATTGAAAGCTTGTTTTTGTCCGTCATCAAGATTTCGATACACGGTTTCGTTATACGCACTTATGGCAGGGCAATATTTGCAAGGGTATAAATTGTCTTCAAAAAACAAAGCACCGATATGCTCATTCTTCAAAACGAATCCCATAGACTGTAATTCTTCCACAGAATACGATAAGGCAGGAGAAAAATGTCCGAACTTTGCGCTTGTTTGGCTTCTTGGAATTTCCCATATTCTGAAAAAGCCCAAAACATGATCTATTCTGTATGCGTCAAAAAACTCTGCCATTACTTTCAGTCTCGACTTCCACCACGAATAACCGTCTCTTTTCATTTCCTGCCAATTATACGTAGGAAATCCCCAATTTTGTCCGTCTTCGGAAAAGTAATCGGGTGGTGCGCCGGTGGACATGTCTTTGGCAAAGAACTTCGAATTTTCCCACACATCACACGAATGCAAGTTTACCCCTATGGGAATATCTCCTTTTAGTATTACTTTCTTTTTGCGGGCATAACTTTTTACAGATTTCATCTGCGAGAACGCCAGGAACTGTACAAACTTGTAAAATTCTGCTTTACCAAGCAATTTTTTGTCGACCTTTACTTTTTGTGCGTCATAGGTTTCATAGCCCTTCCATTTCTCAAAATCAAGAGTTTTATACATGTCTCTCAACGCGCAATAAGCAGAATATGGTGTAAGCCATAAATCATTGTCTTTCTTAAACTTATCAAATTCCACATCATTCTTTAATTCAACCTTTTTTGATTTGTAAGTTTCGGAAAGAATCCTCATTTTGAATTTGAAAGTTCCTTCGTAATCCACAGACTCCTGTTCTTTGTTTTTTTGTTTTCCCTGCAATCTACATCCGGCATCTTTAAGACTTATGTATATTGGGTTTAATGCAAAAACCGACGTGGTATTATATGGATATGAATCTCTCCAAGAACCGAATGTGGTTGTATCGTTTATAGGCAGGAGTTGAATTGTTGAAAAACCGACCTCTGAAGCCCATTTAATCAAACGTTTCAAATCTGAAAAATCTCCTATACCATTACTGTTTTTCGAGTGTAAAGAAAATAGCGGAACCACAATACCAGCACATTTCCAATCGGTAAACGCAGGAATCCGAAGCCAACCGTCATTTATTACACCGAAGCTTTTCGAAGAATTTATATTTACAGTTCTGTTATTGCCGTCTTCCCATAGAATGGCGTTTTTGTATCTTATCACATATTTATATTGCGTACCGAGTGGCAAATTTTCGATTCTCGCTGCGTAACCGTATGTGCCTTGACGCTCCATTTTCAAGCCTTTTTCTACATTCCAATTACCCAATGCAGCACATCCGCCGGTAAGTATTACTTCAAAGTCTTTTTCTTTTGGAGTCAGCAAAAAACTTTCGAACACCAAGCAGTATTGTATGTTGATATGCTTTTTATTATGAAATTTTGGAGAAGAAAAAATACAATCTTTTAAAGCCGAGCAAGAGCAGTTTATTTGATTCTTGTCGTATCTCCAAATATCTTGCAGAGCAACATTGTGTTTTCCAACAGTTACAACCCGTTGGGGAAATATCTTCTCTTCCGCAACGATCTTTCCATTTTCTTTTACAACGTACCCATAAGTAAAGGTTTCACCCTTTTTCGAATCCACTTCAAAGTTTCCGCTCCACAAGTCGTTTCCCATGAACGACAAATCAAATTGGAAGTTTTCTTTTTCCTTTTTTAATTTTACAGAAACGCTTTGACCGAATTTTGTATGATAGTTGATATTGAAAATTAATGAGATTGCCATGACGGAATATGTTATTATGCAAACACAAAGATACTTCTTTTTGACAAAAATCAAAACAGCGAAGAAATTTCGAGAAAACATACTGCCTAACATTAATCATAAAAATCCAAAATCTTTGAATCTAAATTCATTTTCCAGACATCTGAATTTCAATAATATATAATCTTCAAAAATACAAGGCACATATTTTAAAATAAGTGCCTTGTATTTCAAAATATATGGCTTGTATTTTTTACAACATGCCTTATGTTTTTTGAACAGATGCCTTATGCAATTTTTATGCACGGTTTTCATGCGACATTTAATAGAAAACTCGGATATTATAACCCGTAAAATTCACTCCAAAAGCAAGTGTGTTTTGTATTTATATATGTATGACATTTACGCGAAAAGGTAAATAAGTAGCGGCTAACGGTAACATTACGTATAAAATTCGTAATTTTGTAGCGCATAATGCGAATGTAGCTCACGGTAATGAAATTGATTGTAATAACAAGACCTGAATATTTCGTTGTAGAGCATCTGTTGATACACGAACTCTTCAATGAAGGACTTGATATTCTTCATTTGCGTAAACCGGAAGGTGATGCGTCTATGTGTGAGCGTCTTTTGTCAATGCTTTCCGAGAGTGAAAGAAAGCGAATCGTTATTCATGACAATTTCGAACTTAAAAACAAATACGGTCTCTATGGCATTCATTTGAATAAGCGTAACTCTGCAAAACCTTACGGATATAAGGGAAATGTATCGTGTCTGTGCAATTCTTTCGACAAAGTGAGAGAATGCAAACATGACATGAAGTATGTTATGCTCGGTTCTGTTTTCGACAACGATTCGGCAACAACTTATAAAACCGCACCCTCTTTCAGTATGCCGCAAATGCGTGCTGCTCACAACAATGGCATAATTGACGAAAAAGTATATGCCTATGGAGGCATAAATACAAAGAACGTGGAAATTCTAAGTTCTTTGGGATTTGGTGGAGTTGTTGTTTACGGAGCTTTGGCGCAAAAATTCAATCCCGTATTGGCAGATGATTTCAAAGAATTTATCAGCTATTTCCGTTTACTACGTCGCGCCACAGAATAGTCATTTAATATCGAAGAAACATATACAATAAAAATAACAAGAAAATCAAAATGAGCGAAAAACTTCCTTACATGGTTTTTTCCGGAACCAAATCAAAATATTTGGCGGAAAAAATATGCTCTTCACTGGGTTGTCAATTAGGTAAATTGCAAATAACAACTTTTGCAGATGGAGAATTTGCAGTTTCTTACGAAGAATCCATCCGTGGTCGCGATGTATTTTTGGTACAGTCCACATTCCCCAATTCCGATAACCTAATGGAACTCCTCCTTATGATTGATGCTGCAAAACGTGCGTCTGCGCGTAATATCGTAGCAGTAATACCTTATTTCGGTTGGGCACGTCAGGACAGAAAAGACAAACCGCGTGTTTGCATAGGTGCAAAACTTGTAGCTGATCTTCTTAGCGTTGCAGGAATTGACCGTTTGATTACAATGGATCTTCACGCTGATCAGGAACAAGGTTTCTTTAATGTCCCAGTAGACCATCTTTACGCCTCGACAATAATGATGCCTTATATTTCTTCTTTGAATTTGAAAAATTTGTGCATTGCAACTCCAGACGTAGGCGGCTCAAAGCGTGCAAGCGTATATGCAAAATACTTTGATTGTCCTCTCGTTCTTTGCAACAAAACAAGAAAATGCGCAAACGTTGTAAGCGAGATGCAGGTTATTGGCGATGTAAAAGGAAAAGATGTCATTCTTGTGGATGATATTGTGGATACAGCAGGGACAATTACCATGGCAGCCAATTTGATGAAAGAAAAAGGCGCAAATTCAGTAAGAGCAATAGCTTCACACTGCGTAATGTCCGGTCCTGCAAGTGAACGTATTCAGGATTCTGTTATAGAAGAAATGGTATTTACCGATAGTATTCCTTATTCAAACAGATGCGCAAAAGTTAAACAGTTGACCATTGCGGGAATGTTCGCAGAAACAATTCGCCGCGTGGAAAACAACGAATCTATATCAGACCAATATTTGGTATAAGTAATAAGGCGTTTTGCAACATGAGCAGAAAACGTAGAAAACTTTGGACTGTTCCAAACGGAGTAGAGCCTACCGAATTTGAACGTCGGATGATGTCTGCCGAAGAAAGCGGAGCAGAAGTTCCGCCACGCAATCTCATCAAAACAGAAGAACAAATAGAGGGAATTCGTCTTAGCGGCATTGTTAATACAGGCGTACTTGACGAAGTGGCTTCCAAGATTCACGCAGGAATGTCAACAGAGGAAATTGACAGAATTGTTTACGATTATACTATTGCTCATGGCGCCATTCCGGCTCCGCTTCACTACGAAGGCTTTCCTAAAAGCGTTTGCACAAGCATAAACGAAGTGGTTTGCCACGGCATACCTAACGAATTTGATATTCTGAAAGAAGGGGATATTATCAATGTTGATGTTTCCACAATACTAAACGGATATTTCAGCGATGCTTCGCGTATGTTTGTTATTGGAAAAACTTCTCGCGAAAAGCAAAATCTTGTGGATTGTGCCAAGAAATGTTTGGAAGCAGGAATGGAAGCGGCAAAACCTTATGGCTTTTTAAGCGATATTGGTTATGCCATAACAAAATGTGCTCACGCAGCAGGTTTTTCTGTTGTGCGCGATTTATGCGGACACGGTGTTGGTTTGGAATTTCATGAGGACCCGGACGTGGAACATTATGCAAAGAAGCCGGGGCGAGGCATGATGCTTGTTCCCGGTATGGTCTTTACAATTGAACCCATGATAAATATGGGGGATTGGCACGTTTTCATTGATGCTGCAGACAATTGGACGGTGGTTTCTGAAGACGAACTTCCGAGTGCACAGTGGGAACATACTTTTGTAATGCGCGAACACGGTCTTGAAATACTAACCCATTAAAAAAAGCCCGACATCAAATGTCAAAAGAAAAGATTACAATTCTTGGAATAGAGTCAAGCTGCGATGATACTTCTGCTGCAGTTGTACAAGACGGCATTCTTTTGAGCAATGTAACAGCATCTCAAGCTGTACATGAGGCATACGGTGGTGTCGTACCGGAACTTGCTTCACGCGCACACGAAAAGAATATCGTTCCGACAGTAGATCAAGCACTAAAAAAAGCAGGAGTTAAACTCGAAGAGCTTTCAGCTATTGCCGTTACCTTAGGACCGGGGCTCATGGGCTCTTTGCTTGTCGGTGTGTCTTTTGCAAAAGGTTTGGCAATTTCTCTTGATATACCTCTTATAGAAGTAAACCATTTGCAGGGGCATATTTTGGCACACTTCATTAAAACACCAAATGAAGAAGCTAATATTCCCGAGCTCCCGTTTATCTGTTTGCTTGTAAGCGGTGGGAATTCGCAGATAGTAAAAGTAAATTCATATAATAATATGGAGATACTCGGACAGACTATCGACGATGCCGCAGGGGAAGCAATAGACAAGTGTTCCAAGATAATGGGACTAGGTTACCCCGGAGGTCCTATAATAGATAAATTGGCGCGAAAAGGAAACTGCAAGGCTTTTCACTTTAACAAGCCTAACATCCCCGGATTGGACTATAGTTTCAGCGGCTTGAAAACTTCGTTTTTGTATGAACTCAGAAAATACGTAAAAGAAGACGCAGACTTCGTTGAACACCACAAAGAAGACCTTGCTGCATCGCTTGAGCATACGATTGTCGATATTCTTATGAAAAAATTGGAGGAAGCTGTTAAAATTACGGACATAAAACGTGTGGCAGTTGCAGGAGGCGTTTCGGCAAATACCGGCTTGCGTCAGGCTTTCCAAAAAGAAGCCGAAACAAAAGGTTGGCAAGTTTTCATTCCCAAATTCTGTTACACAACAGACAACGGGGCTATGATTACTACCGCTGCTTACTTCAAATATCTCGACAAAGATTTTTGCGACATAGAAAAGCCTGCTTACTCACGAGTGAAAATTAATAGTTAAAACAAATACAATTATGAATTTAGACATAAGAATAATGAGCCGCGACATCAACGAAATGCTCTGGAAGACAAAAAAAACTCTTTCTACGGCAGAAAGTTGCACGTCCGGACGTGTTGCTGCGGTTTTGACTTCTACTCCGGGAAGTTCCGAGTATTATTTGGGAGGCATTGTTTGCTATGCAGACCATGTGAAAACAGACATATTGAATGTTGATGCCAAGGTAATAGAAAATAGGAGTGCTGTTTGCGAGGAAGTGGCTAAACAAATGGTCATCGGTGCAAACAAACTTTTTCATTCCGACTATTCAATAGCCGTAACCGGATTTGCAGGTCCCGGTGGTGGAACAGATGAAGCACCCGTTGGAACTATTTGGATTGCTGTTGGAAATGCAGAGAAAATAGTAACACAGAAATTAGAGAAAGACTGTGGTCGTGATAAGAATCTTGCTGTTGCAACTTTTTATGCTACAAAGATGATTCACGATTATTTGAAAAATCTGCTTCCCGATGAACCGTAAAGATTGATTTCATATACGACCGGACGGCAAACGAATGTCGTCCGGTCTTTTTTTACTCAAGAAAAAGGAAAAACTCTATAATATTCGTTTCCTTTTTGAGCGATAATATTTCCCATAAAAAAACACAAGGCATGTTGTAAAAAACACAAGGCACATATTTTAAAATAAGTGCCTTGTATTTCAAAATATATGCCTTATATTTTTCGAGATTATAAGTTACTGTATTACAATATGCTTTACGGAACCATATTTATACTGTTATATGAATTTTATGTATCGCATAATCAGTTTGCCTGTCGGAAGAATTGAAATTAAATCGCAAAAAAACGTATCTTTGCATCTACTAAAAAAGGAACAAGGTTATGTATAATTGGTTTGAATGCAAAGTAAAATACGAGAAAGAAATAGGCGAAGGAAAAGTAGCCAAACAAGCCGAGTCATATCTGGTAGACGCTCTTAATTTTACGGAAGCAGAAAAAAGAATAATAAAGGAAATGAAGCCGTTTATAAGCGGTGAATTTGAAGTAAGCGATATAAAACGTGCACGTTTTGCGGAGATGTTCGAAAACAAAAGTGAAAGTGCCGACAAATGGTATCAGTGCAAAATTGCAATCACAACCATAGACGAGAAGAAAGGAGTGGAAAAGCAGGTTGCTCAAGTCATACTGGTGAATGCTTCCGATTTACGCGATGCCATTAAATGTTTGGATGAAGGAATGAAGTCTTCCATATCCGATTATGGCATAACATCCGTTTCCGAGACCAAAATCATCGACGTTTTTCATTACGAAGAAGCCGCACCGGAAGGATTTGTAAAAATAGAAAGCAAGAATGCAGACAATAACTAATGCTATATCAGAAATAAAGGCAGAATTACCGGACTACGTTACATTGGTAGCCGTATCAAAATATCATATTCCAGAAAAGCTCATGGAGGCATACAACGGCGGACAAAGAGTTTTTGGTGAAAACCGTCCGCAGGAAATGACTCAAAAACACGAAATTCTTCCTGAGGATATTTGCTGGCACATGATAGGACATCTGCAAACCAATAAGGTTAAAATGATTGTTCCTTACGTATCAATGATAGAATCTGTTGATTCCGAAAAGTTGTTGAAAGAAATAGACAGACAAGCAGAACGTGTGGGAAGGAAAATTCCTGTATTAATAGAAATACATGTTGCAGCAGAAGAAACCAAGTCTGGATTCACTCCTGAAGAATGTCGCGATTTCATTGACAGCGGACGATATGAACAATATAAAAACGTAATTTATTCCGGTTTGATGTGCATGGCTTCGCATACCGATGATGAAAAACGCATTCACTCGGACTTCAGAAAGGTTTTCAACTTATATGAGTCTTTGAAATCGGAATATTTCTCTAACGACAACAGTTTTGCTTACCGTTCCTGGGGTATGAGCGAAGATTATAAAATTGCAGTTCAAGAAGGTTCTAATATCGTAAGAATAGGAACAAGAATTTTCGGAGAGAGAGATTATACAAAATCATTTACTCTATGATTGAAGTTTTGAAGAAATATTTTCCAAACTTAAGCGAACAGCAGCTCGCTGCATACGAGAAATTGATTCCCGTCTATGAGTCTTGGAATTCCAAAATAAATGTGATTTCACGCAAAGATATAGACAATTTGCTTGAACATCACATTCTCCATTCTCTCGCTATAGCCCAAACAATAGATTTTCCCGATAACGCAAAAGTTTTGGATGTGGGAACAGGTGGAGGATTTCCCGGTGTTCCTCTTGCCATAATGTTTCCTCAAGCAGACTTTACACTTATAGACAGCATCGGAAAGAAATTATTGGTGGCTGATGCAGCTATAAAATCTGCAGAACTAAAAAATGCAAAAACCATACACCGTAACGCAATAGAAGAAAAAGACAAATATAATTTCATTGTAAGTCGTGCGGTAATGAATGCTGCGGTTTTACTAAAAATGATCCTCAAAAATTTTTCACAACAGAGTGTCGGCTCGCAGCAAAATGCTTTGATAGTTTTGAAAGGAGGAGATTTAAGCGAAGAATTAATGGATTTGGAACGCCTGAAACATTCTGACAAAAGACTGAAAAAGTGCGTTATTAAAACTTTCAAAATAAGCGATTTCTTTCAAGAAGACTTCTTCAAAGAAAAGTACGTAGTGCAAGTATTATTCTAAGCCATATTGATAATGTTGAATATACAGCTATTTGTGGTTAACATGATTCGTGAAAACTGCTACGTGGTTTCTGATGAAACAAATGAAGCGGTTATTATAGATTGTGGAGCTCTTTTTCCCGAAGAGTGCGATAACATCCAATCATATATAGCAGAAAACCAACTGCAACCTAAGCATTTGCTATGCACACATGGGCATTTTGATCACATTTTCGGAGCAGAATTCATATATAAGACGTATGGATTGAAGCCTGAAATTAATTCTGCAGACGTAATGCTTTATAACAATTGTGCAGAACAGATTAAAATGTTTGTAGGAGAAAGTGTTGATATAAAAACGCCGATAATTGGTAATTATGTTGACGATGATTCTATTATAAAATTTGGCACGCATTCTTTTTCTGTTTTGTCTACTCCAGGACACACTCCCGGAGGAATTTCTTTTTATTGCAAAGAAGAAAAAGTTGTTTTTACGGGAGACAGTATATTTCGGCATAGTATTGGACGCACGGACTTTGCTTATGGAGACGAATCTGTTCTGATTAGGAAACTGCGAGAAAACGTTCTAACTCTTCCTGATGAGACTGTAATTTATCCTGGACATGGGCATTCAACAACAATAAAAGAGGAAAGAGCTGAAAATCCTTTTTTCACCACAATATATTAATAAGGTAAAGTCATAAAAGCATTAAAAAAAATATCCGCAGTAGTTATAGCCATACTTTTGTGTGGCTATATGCTGTTATTGTTTTTATCAGATTTACCTTTTGTGCAGCATCGTTTGGCAAGAACATTCTCTCATACCATAACAGAAAAGCTAGGAACAGAAGCAAATATCGATAATGTTCAGATTGGACTTTTTAATTCCATAATTCTTACAGGGGTAGAAATAAAAGACAAGAATAATGGTAAACTGCTAAAGGCAAATAAAATATCTGCCAAGATAAAATTGCGATCATTGTTTATTTCTCCTTTAACAATAAGAACCGTTGAACTTTACGGAGCAAATATAAACTTGACAAAAGAAAGAGATGATTCTGATTATAATTTCCAATTTATAATAGACTCACTCTCGCAAAAAGATAATAGGTCAAGTAAAAAGTTAGACTTAAATATAAAGTCTATCATATTAAACCGCTGCTACATATCACATAATATTCAAGACAAACCATACAAGAATGTTTTTGATTTTAATCATACTGCATTCAAAGACGTAAACGCGAGTATTGGTTTCAAGATTATAAATGGAGATTCTGTAGATATTAAAGTTCGTAATATTGCTTTTAGCGAAAAAAACGGATTCAAACTAAAACACGGATATGCCAATGCATCCATAAACAAAAACACATATAAGATACCGATAATACAACTTGAAACAAAAGCAAGCTATATAATTGCGGAAAACATTAACTTCGTAAAAAACAAAAAGCAGAGGTTTTCGGGAACAGCAACGATAAAGCCTTCCACAATTTCTTTAAAAGACATTCAACCGTTTGTCTCTACCAAAATGCCCGATGTAGTGTTCTCTCTTGATGCTTCTTTACGTTTGAACGATAATAAACTGAAGATTCTCAATCTTGCCGTTTCAGAAAAAAGCAGAAATGTAGAACTGCAGGTAAAAGGTGAGTATTCAAACGCCCAAGACTTTAATGTAGACGTAAAAAAGCTGAACATAAAATCGCCCTTATTAGAGAACATTTCGGGAATGTTTCAAACGGATAAAACTCTGACACAAATAATAAGGAATATAAACCGTGTAGATTTACAGGGATACGTGCGTAAACATTATTCTTCTCTAACAGCAAAAGCAAATGTAAAAACTTATACGGGCGATATTCTTATAGATGCAAAAAGAGAAAGAGATAAAACCAATGTTAGTATAGCTTCCAGCAATCTGAACATCGGAAAAATCCTTTCAAAGGAGGATTTGCTTGGAAACACGTCTTTTGTTGCAAAAGCAAATGGCGTAAACATAAAAGATTTTGCATCGTCCATAAAATTTTCCAACTTAACTCTCAAGAAATACGAATATAGAAATATTACAGCTGAGTTAGAAAGAAAAAATAACGAACTCGCTTTTACCATAAATTCTCTTGATAGTAATGCTTACCTAAAAGCTAAAGTGGACGTAAAAGAGTTAGAAAGTAATAAACCGCAATATTATATTGATGCTGCAATAAAGAAATTCGCTCCGCATGCTTTGAATTTGTCGAAAGGATATTCGGCTACAGATTTTTCGGCATTGCTAAACGCTAATTTTTCAGGAAAAGATTTCAAAAACTTTGACGGTGATATAAAAATTTCCGATTTACAAATTTCCAAGCCGGATACGGCTATTAATATCGGTAATCTTTCTTTGAGTTCCCGCAATAAAGGGAAAGGAAGACTTGTTTCTGCAAATGGGAATTTTGGAGAGGCTGAAATAAACGGAAAATTCAATTTTGAATATCTTGCAAGAGACTTCTTGGATATAATTAACCCAATGGATAACCATGGAAAAAGGCATTCCGATGAGAACGTTTTTGATTTCAACGTACATTTGAAAGATGCTACAATTATAAACCTGTTGGTAAATACGAGCATGAGTTTCATTGGGAAGAACTTTTTATATGGGCACATTGATTCTTACAACAATATTTTCCAAATAGAGGCTTCCGTTCCCCAAATGATATATAATGGTGGAGAATATTCTGACGTGGGACTCTTTTGCAGAAGTGATTCCAATAATACTTCCATGCGTTTTCATGCTTCAAAAAAACTCCAAGAGGGTAAATTGGAAATAGAATCCACCGTAGGAACAAAAGGTTATAACTTGGAAAATTCTATTGCTTGGAATTCTACTGCGGAGCACAAAAATTCAGGAGAAATATCTCAAACAATAACTTTCCCTTCAAGTAGTGGCGGCAGAATAGAGTCTGTTATTCATCCGTCATCTTTTATTTTTGACGATGCCACATGGAATATCTCGAAATCCAATATAACTTACGAAAAAGGAAAGCTCTATGTATCGGGGCTGAAATTCAATCATGGAGAAAACGAACTTGCTATGGACGGTGTTGTTTCCAAATTTAACGACGACTCTTTGCAAGTGGGGCTTCGCAATATTCGCATTCAAAAGATTCTTGATTTGGTTTCTTTTGACGATGTTCAATTTGACGGAGAAGCTACCGGGCATATAAATATTTCGAGTGCACTTGGAACTCCTCGTGTAAATGCTTCCGTCAATGTGGACGATTTTATTTTCAATCATGCCCACATGGGTTTTTTGAATCTTAGCAGCCATTGGAACAACAAATCTCAAAAAATAGATATTACGGCTCTTATACGCGACAATGCTTATTCCACAACAATAAACGGTTATCTTAGTCCGTCTGAAGATTACATTGATTTGAATTTCGGAGCAAATGGAACAAATGCTTTGTTTCTTAACGATTTCTTTCCCGATGCAATGCAACTGTCTGAAGGACGAACTTCCGGAAGATTGCGATTGTTTGGAGATTTACATGCCATGAATCTTGAAGGAACGCAGATTGTGTCTGGCTTAAAGTTAGGTATAGAACCTTTGGGTACAAAATATGAGATTAAAAGCGACACGGTGCAGTTTACAAACAATTTGATTTCGTTCCAGTCTTTCAAACTTTATGACACTTTCGGTAATTATTCCAATATGACAGGCAGTGTAAAACACCGAGATTTGCATGATTTTTCTTACAACATAAATCTTGAACCTCATAATTTTCTTGCTTACGACAGAATGCAGGAAGATGACGGAAGTTCTTTCTGGGGTGCGGCTTTCGTAAACGGGCAGATTCATGTTTATGGCTCTCCCGGGAATTTCACTACAGACGCTAATGTTACTCCGCAAAAGAAAACAATTTTCGTTTATAACGCCGATCAGCCGGAGAGTACAGACAATGTGGAACTTTTACGTTTCAGAAATGCAGACGCAACTAAGAATACTAACGATTCAACAGTTCAAATAGAAAAACAGGAAGAAATTAACGATGTTGGAACGGACATACGATTGAACTTCAACCTAAACATTACTCCCGATGCGGAGCTTCGTGTCATAATGGATGATAAAGCCGGTAACATCATCTCTACTCACGGGCGGGGAAATATAAATGCGCATTTCTACAACAAAGGAAGTTTTGAAATGTTCGGAGTGTATGGCATAAACGACGGCACTTATAAGATAAAGCTTCAGGATCTAATTCAAAAGAACTTCATTCTTCGCGACGGGGGAAGAATTTCCTTTAACGGGAATCCGCTTGCGTGCGCCCTTAATCTGCAAGCTGTGTACACAATTCCCGCTGTTTCTTTGGCAGGAATAAGCGTACAAGGTAGCTTGCGCGATAATTCCGTGCCGGTAAACTGTGTTATGAATATTACGGGCAATGCCTTGCAACCAAGGTTGAATTTTGATATAGACCTGCCCTCGGTAAGTGCAGATCAAAAGCAGATGGTGCGTTCGTTGATAGCCACTCCTGAAGACATGAACATGCAAGCTATGTATTTGCTTTCCGTTGGGCGTTTCTATACATATAATTATGACATGGCGGTTTCCCCTCAAAGTCCGAGTCAAACCTCACTTGCAATGAATTCTTTCCTTTCGTCAACCCTTTCGTCAAACATAAACAACTTCCTTCAAAATATAGGAGAGAACAATGGTAACTGGTCGTTTGGAACAAACCTTGCCACTGGAAATGACGGGTGGAACGACATGGACGTAGAGGGTATGTTTACCGGCAGATTGTTCAAAGGCAGGCTTTTAATTGACGGGAATCTCGGCTATCGCGACAAGAGCGCATACAATTCAAACTTCGTGGGAGATTTTTCTGCAAGATATTTATTGAACTCGCGCGGAACAATACAATTAAAAGCTTATAACGAGAGCAATGACAGATATTTTACGAAATCCACACTAACAACTCAAGGTGGCGGCATTGTTTTCAAACGCGACTTCAACAACATAAAAGAACTTTTTCATTCGTCCAAACGTAAAAATTCACAAAAGCGGCATAAAGAAAACAGCAAAGGTCATAAGTAGGAAATGCGGTATTATGGAACTTTAGCAATAAGTTTCAAATGCTGTTGAAAAGTCTTTTGTATGATTTATCTGAGAGAGAAATTAATCATCAGGATGTAATTTGCCCAAAGAATCAGTGTGATAATATTTTATGATGTTTACTCTTGCCCCCATCCCTTCATGTGTTATTATATACTTGGTGTTAGGTTGCAATTTTATGTATAAAGGTTTGTATTGAAATTTTTGCGTTAAAGTAGACCATTCTTTTACCTTAAATTTATGAGGAATTCTTTTTCTTAAAGGAAGAGTATCTACTTCTCTATGCGGCTTCCTTTCTCGCAAAACGATGTAAGACTGTCTATAGGCTCTATGGAGAAAATAGCATGTCTTATATGATAAAAGATAGTTCTTCATCTATATAACATAAAATCATGACTGTCACAATAACATATCAAGAATAAACATATAACAAGTCCTATTTTGTATTTCATTCTAAAAAGTTTTTACTTATGGACAAGCAATCAACCTTTGTTTTTTTGACTTATTATGCTACTGAATTTTATTACGTTACACGCAGTTTACATGCAAATATGGCGAAAGAACTTGAGATAACAAAGAAATTCCGTAAAAACAGTAGAGACATGAGCTGCTATTCACCGCTTGAGATATGTATTGAAGTGGAAAGAAAAAGACATAAGGCACTTCGCAAAAAATACAAGGCATATATTTTGAAATATGTGCCTTGTATTTTAAAATATATGCCTTGTTTTTTTGCGGCTTCCAATTGTTTGAAAAACATAGTTTTATATTGAGGGTTAAATGGAGACTGAAAAACATGTTAACATGCAGTTCAAAAATCAAGGATGAACAGAGAAGTATTATCGTAACAGCATAATTATACTCCAAAGTGATAATGTATTTATTTAAGCACTTGGCTTGTTGAATTGAGGCATTCTATAAGAATTGTAATAACTTTGTTGGCATAAAATCAGAGTTATAACAGAATGAATGACAAGGAATACAACAAAATAACAGCCGATGTAAGACGTAACACGAGCCGCAAATATGGGTTTCGTCAAAGTTCTTACATCAATTTCAAGGCTGAAGGCGGCTATTATTTCTGTATGTATTTTCTTACTGATGAGGTGCGGCTAACAGTAAAACCTATGTATACCGACGAATTATGGTGGAAAATCTGGGATGCTTCCGAGAATAACAAAAAGCCATTAAGCCTGCGCGGAACCGGAGCTTACTCACTGTCCGGGCAAGTTCTGGCTTCATTTGAAATTCTGCAAACAATAGATCGTAGTAAACTTGCAGATTGCTTTGAACGTGTATTTCAAGATGCAACAGCAGTAATATCAAAATTTTTGACAGATAACCCTAACGCCGACATCTTTTATCCCGACGAATCCAAAATGGATCATGATCCCGACAGGCTTCTATACCTGATAGCTCTTGTTCATAATAACAGAGAGAATGAAGTATTGAAAATAATAGAAGAAGCCCGTAAAAACAAACACAGCTGTATGTTCCGAAGCGGAATGTTTGGAGACAGCTACACTTATATACGCCGTTGGTGCAAACACAAACATAGCTTGTGTAATCCGCATGCCTTGATTCGTAAAACAATCTACGTAATAAAAAAGTTCTGTGCTTTAATTATGGATATAATAAGTAGAGACGAAGAACTCTTTACCACATCAATTACTCTGCATATAGGAGCCGGCATTCGGTATGGTTGCCTCAGGCTGTTTCGCCGCAAGCAGAAAATTACATACAAACGCATCCGCTACGGGTCTAAAAGTTTTTGTAGCTTAGACCATGCAGACAACAACCTGGTCAACGGCTTTCTCGGTTTTATTGCTTTAGCAATATTTCTGTTATTAGCTGTAAAACTAATTAGATAAATTGCCTATGAAGAATAGTGGTATTGAAACAAAGAAAACAGTAGACATATTTTCGTACTTTACGTTTGCTTGCTTTATGTGCACGTTCAAAGAAATTGTCGATGCGCTGGAAAACATCTGTTGTAAGAAAAACGGAGGATATAGGCATGAGGTTCGTCCATTTGCTTTCGATTTGTATGAAGACCAACCGCTATCCGACGGCGCTCATCTTAAACAGTCGTATTTCTTTAAGTCGAATGAAGATACCGACATATGCGTAATGTTTTCCAATTGTTCCGATGGTTGGTTTACTCTTGTAAATATTTTGTCTAAAGCAATACAATGTGAAGCCTGTTTATTCAGTATAACCAGTTCGGATGTTTTATATGGAGCGTTGAATGGCTTTCATTATATAAATAATGGCAAATCCATACGTACTGTATATGCCATGCAAGATCCTCACTGGGTGTTCTATGAAGACGGAAAACAACTATGGTTTGAAGATGGAAACTATTACAAACAGCATACAATCAAAAAGAGAATGGACAAAGAGATACTTGTCGCTTATTGTAAACGATTGGGCTTCGATATTTATAGTCCGCAGTTTTGGCAAAGCAAACAGTCTGTGCTTTTGGCAGAGCTGCCAAAAAATAGAAAAAAGTAAAACTTATAAACGGAATAAAAGTAAAAAATGAAACTGACCGACAAACGATTTGGAATATTTGAGTTTATGATGTTGCTATGCGGCATACTGACAACTTGCATTGAAGCATTGAATTACGGGATTAGTCTATTTGATCTCATGGGGCATCTGTTGGTATTCCCTTTATGCTTTTGCATGGGAGGAATAGCCACATGGAAGATAATAAAGCGCAGTAGAGTTTGGCTCTTATCAGGATTTAGTCTTCTTTTCTCCTTCATTGCGTATAATCTGTTTCATCTCATCTTGTATCCCATATATGGCGTTTCATTTGCATCTGTTGTGTTCTGGGAAGCAGCCTTTTACTTTATCTTGTTCTCTATATTCCCTGTTATTATTTGCAGTTTGGCATATAGGTGGATAGAGAAACATTACATAAGATAGTTGTTTGTATAATAATTCTGATTAGCACTATGTTATAAACGAATTAAACCAAAAGAGAATATATTATGTCAAGATTAGGTGTTTTATATGCTTTGAAAGAAGAAGAACTGAACAGACTTCGTTCTTTACCACAGGAAGAGAGATACGATTATATGTTAGAAGAGATCGAAGAAAATTTGTTGGGAACGTCTCGTGGTTGCGAATTAGACAAAGCATGGGAAGGCATACAATTTTGTCTTGGTAAAGGGAAATGGGATGAGAAGAATTCTGTCCCGACAAACATTGTGTTTGCAGGAGAATTTATAGTTGAAACAGAAAACGAAATCATTACTCTGAAGAATAATTCTGATGTAAGTCAAATCGTAGACTATTTACATCAAAATAATCTACAAGACGTTATAGGAAAGAATTTCCCAATGATAGACGAACAAGAATTTTCTTTATCTAAAAGTGATGATGTCTTGAATTATCTTTTAGATTGGAGTAGAGACATTCAATCTTTTTACGAGAATGCTCTAAAAGAAAATTGTTCAGTCATATTTACTGTTGATTTGTAGCAAAAACAGAAGGAAGCATTATGTAGGACAGCAGCTTGTAAATTGTAGTTTACAAGCAATTTGTATTTAATAGAGAATGTGAAGTTTTGTTCGCAAAACTCATCGCATGTCCGACAAATTAGCAATATCAACATAATTATTATTGTGAATCCGCCCAAAAAATGTAATTTTGCAAAGAGACCGCACTTGAGAGGCGGAAACTAAGCTTGTAAATAAAAAAGACAAATGAATAAAAGACTTTTTATATTTGATACCACTCTGCGCGATGGCGAACAAGTGCCGGGATGCCAACTCAACACAGTTGAAAAAATAGAGGTGGCAAAACAACTTGAAGCCTTGGGCGTGGATGTAATTGAAGCGGGATTTCCTATATCAAGTCCCGGAGACTTCAAATCGGTTATAGAGATTTCAAAAGCTGTTACCTGGCCAACCATTTGCGCTCTGACAAGAGCCGTGGAAAAAGACATTGACACGGCAGCTGAGGCTTTGAAATTTGCAAAACGTAAACGTATTCACACAGGTATAGGTACTTCGGAATACCACATCAAGTATAAATTCAATTCTACACCCGATAATATTTTGGAACGCGCCGTATCAGCCGTAAAATATGCAAAACGATATGTGGAAGATGTTGAGTTCTACGCCGAAGATGCGGGACGAACAGACAACGAATATCTTGCAAAAGTTGTGGAAGCCGTAATTAAGGCTGGCGCAACCGTTGTTAATATTCCCGATACTACAGGATATTGCCTTCCTGCGGAATATGGTGCAAAAATCAAATATTTAATGGACCACGTTGACGGAATTGAGAATGCCGTTATTTCAACTCACTGCCACAATGACCTCGGTATGGCTACGGCAAACACTATAGAAGGTGTCATTAACGGCGCACGTCAAGTGGAAGTTACCATTAACGGCATTGGAGAACGCGCAGGTAACACAGCACTCGAAGAAATAGCCATGATATGCAAGTGCCACCACAATTTGGATATCGACACAAATATAAACACACAGAAAATAGCAGGAATGAGTCGCACTATATCAAGTTTGATGAACATGCCGGTGCAACCCAATAAAGCTATTGTAGGTCGTAATGCCTTTGCTCACTCTTCAGGAATTCACCAAGACGGAATTTTAAAGAATGTACAGACATACGAAATAATAGACCCGAAAGACGTTGGCTTCAATGATGACCATATAGTGCTTACCGCTCGTAGCGGTCGTGCAGCTTTGAAACATCGCTTGGCTATAAATGGTGTGGAATTGGACGGTGAGAAACTCGACAAAGTTTATCAGGCATTCCTTCGTCTTGCAGACAAAAAGAAAGAAGTTACCGATGATGATGTTCTTTTATTAGCAGGTGCTGATCGTAGTGAAAACCAACACATACGTCTTGACTATTTGCAGGTAACAAGCGGAATTGGGCTTCGTAGTGTGGCAAGTATAGGACTTGATATTGCCGGAGAAAAGTTTGAAGACGCTGCTACAGGCAACGGTCCTGTGGATGCCGCAATAAAAGCATTGAAAAAGATTATAAATCGCAAGATGACATTGAAGGAATTTACCATTCAAGCAATAAACAAAGGTTCCGACGATGTTGGCAAAGTACACATGCAGGTAGAATATGAAGGAAGTGTTTACTACGGCTTCGGTGCAAACACGGATATTGTGGCTGCAAGTGTTGAAGCATATATAGATGCAATAAACAAGTTTCATAACAAAAAAGAAGACTAACAGAAATAATAATGGCAAATACTCTTTTTGATAAAATTTGGGACAAGCATGTCGTTCAATTGGTTGAAGACGGACCGACCCAATTATATATTGACAGACTTTATTGTCATGAAGTAACGAGTCCGCAGGCTTTTGCGGGATTGAGAAATCGCGGACTGAAATGCCTGCGTCCGGAAAAGATTTTTTGTATGCCCGACCATAACACTCCGACACATGATCAGGACAAACCCATAGAAGATCCTGTTTCACGCAAGCAAGTTGACACTCTTGCAAAGAATGCAAAAGAGTTTGGACTTACGCATTTTGGAATGTTGAATCCCAATAATGGAATTATACACGTGGTCGGTCCGGAAAAAGGATTGTCTCTTCCCGGGATGACTATCGTTTGTGGCGATTCACACACTTCTACACACGGAGCTATGGGTGCCGTAGCTTTTGGTATAGGAACGTCAGAAGTAGAAATGGTAATGGCTTCGCAGTGTATACTTCAACAAAAACCTAAATCCATGCGAATAAGTGTGGAAGGAGAACTTGGCAAAGGAGTAACAGCAAAGGACATTGCCCTATATTTAATGAGTAAGATAACCACAAGTGGTGCTACCGGATATTTTGTAGAGTATGCAGGATCAACGGTTCGCAATCTTTCCATGGAAGGAAGACTTACGCTTTGCAACCTTTCCATAGAAATGGGAGCTCGTGGCGGGTTTATTGCTCCAGACGAAACAACCTTCGAATATATCAAAGGAAGAGAATACGCTCCAAAGGGTGAAGACTGGAATAAAGCCATAGAATATTGGAAAACTTTGAAAAGTGATTCCGATGCAGTTTTCGACAAAGAACTAAAATTTGACGCTGCAGACATTCAACCAATGATAACCTATGGTACAAATCCGGGTATGGGAATGGCTATAGTTGATGAGATTCCCAACAGCAGCAATGATGAATCCGCTCAAAAAGCTCTTGAATACATGAAATTCCATAGCGGAGAAAAACTTTTGGGTAAGAATGTTGATTATGTTTTTCTTGGAGCTTGCACAAATGGTCGCATAGAAGATTTCAGAGCTTTTACGAGTCTTGTTCGCGGACATAAAAAAGCTGAAAATGTTGTTGCATGGCTTGTTCCTGGGTCTTGGAACGTTCTTAAGCAAATTAAAGCAGAAGGACTTGACAAAGATTTGGAAGCTGCAGGTTTTGAAATACGTCAACCGGGATGTAGCGCATGTCTTGCCATGAATGATGATAAAATTCCGGCAGGAAAATTGTCAGTGTCAACAAGCAATAGAAATTTCGAAGGGCGCCAGGGACCGGGTTCCAGAACTTGTCTTGCAAGTCCTTTGACAGCAGCGGCAGCAGCTATAACAGGTAAAATAACAGATCCAAGAACTTTGATGTGATTTTGATATGAAACAGAAATTCGATATAGTACGTTCAACGTGTGTGCCACTTCCTTTGGAGAACATCGATACAGACCAAATAATTCCTGCTCGTTTTCTTAAAGCAACGGATAAAGCTGGTTTTGGTGATAATCTTTTCAGAGATTGGCGATATAATCCGGACGGAAGCAAAAAAGATTTCGTCTTGAATGATCCTACTTTCGGAGGAGAAATACTTGTAGCTGGAAAAAATTTCGGCTGCGGCTCGAGCAGAGAACATGCTGCATGGGCTATTGCAGGTTATGGGTTTCGTGTTGTCGTTAGCAGCTTTTTCGCAGATATTCATAAGAACAATGAGTTAAATAACTTTGTTCTTCCTGTTGTGGTAACTCCTGAGTTCCTTTCAGAACTTTTCGATTCCATAAAAGAAGATCCGAAGACTATTGTTTCTGTTGATGTTCCGAATCAAACAATAACTAACGAAAAGAACGGAAAGTCTGAGAATTTCGAACTAAACGGATATAAAAAGTATTGTTTGACTCACGGGCTTGATGATATTGATTTCCTTTTGCAGACAAAAAACAAGATAGAAGCTTGGGAAAATTCTGAAAACAATTTTTACAAGGCATAATTGTAGTCATCCAATAATCATTTTGCAATGAGAGATGTCAGTGTAGAGATTCTTGATACGACACTACGTGATGGCGAACAAACCAGCGGCGTATCGTTTACTCCTAATGAGAAACTGAATGTTGCAAGGACGCTTCTTCAAGAAGTTGGAGTGAATCGTATTGAGGTGGCATCGGCACGTGTTTCTGACGGTGAGAAACGTGCTGTGGAACTTATTTGTCGTTGGGCAAAATCCGTGGGAAAACTTGATAGAGTAGAGGTTCTCGGATTTGTCGACGGTCATTTGTCTGTTGATTGGATTAATGATTGCGGCTGTAAAACCATAGACCTTCTTACCAAGGGTTCTCTTAATCATTTGAACTATCAACTGCGTAAGACTCCTGAAGAGCATTTTGCCGACATAAAAGAGTGTGTGGAATATGCTCATAGCTTAGGAATGACAGTAAATGCCTATGTTGAAGATTGGTCAAACGGAATGAAAACTTCGCTTGACTATGTCTATTCTTTAATTGAGCATTTAAGTTCTATCGGAGTTAAGCATATTATGTTGCCGGACACGTTGGGAATATTAAATCCCCTTGAAGTTTTGGAATATATACATAAGATACTGCGCCGCTTCCCAAATGTTTGTTTTGATTTCCATGCGCACAACGATTATGATCTGGCTATATCAAACGTACTTGCAGCGGTTTTGGCAGGATGTCGCAACATACATGCCACTATTAACGGTTTGGGTGAAAGAGCTGGCAATGCCCCTCTTGCAAGTGTTCAAGCCATTTTAAAGGACCATTTTCAGGCAAAGACCACAATCGTAGAAAGCCAATTAATAAAGATCAGCCGATTGGTAGAAAGCTACTCTGGCATTTCCATTCCGGCAAATTCTCCAATTGTTGGCGACAATGTATTTACCCAAGTTGCAGGAGTACATGCCGATGGAGATAACAAACATCATCTTTATTCTAACGCGTTGCTACCGGAAAGATTTGGAAGAATCAGAGAATTTGCTTTGGGTAAGAGCAGTGGCAAAGCTAATATTCTTAAAAACCTTGAAGCTCTTGGCTTGGAACTTACTCCCGAACAGACAAAACGTGTTACCAAACGAATTGTAGAATTAGGAGACAAAAAAGAAATTGTTACCCAAGAAGATCTCCCTTATATAGTTTCCGATGTTCTGAAACATGATACTCCCGAAGAAAAGGTTCGTTTGGTGAGTTTTTTTGTTTCTACGGCTTACGGGCTCAAACCTTCCGCTTCCTTACGACTTGAGGTTGACGGTAAGGAATACGAGGCACATTCAACGGGCGATGGACAATATGACGCATTTGCAAGTTGCATAAGACAAATTTATGTGGAACGTCTGCACCGTTCTATGCCGGAATTGGTAAATTACAATGTAACAATACCTCCCGGCGGACGCACTGATGCTTTTGTCCAGACTATTATAACATGGAATGTAAACGGCAAAGAAATTCGCACGCGTGGATTTGATGCAGACCAAACCGAATCTGCAATAAAAGCAACTATAAAGATTCTCAACATAATAGAAAATAAATAATAAACCCAATCATGAAATTAAAAATAGCAGTTTTGGCAGGTGATGGCATAGGACCTGAAATATCAAAAGTTGGCGTAGATGTCATGAATGCCGTTGCCAAACGTTTTGGACATGAAATAACTTATACTCAAGCTATATGCGGTGCTGCTGCAATAGACGAAGTTGGTGATCCTTTCCCCGAAGAAACATTCCGTACCTGCCAAGAGGCTGATGCTGTATTTTTCTCTGCCGTGGGCGATCCAAAATTTGATAACAATCCCGCTGCCAAGGTACGTCCCGAACAGGGGTTGCTTGCAATGCGTAAGAAACTGGGGCTTTACGCGAACATTCGCCCTGTACAAACTTTTTCATGTTTGCTTCACAAATCCCCTTTGAAGGACGAACTTGTAAGAGGTGCAGACTTTGTTTGCATTCGTGAACTTACCGGCGGAATGTATTTCGGCGAAAAACATGAAGGAGACGACTACGCATACGATACGGACAAATATACACGTGGAGAAATCGAAAGAATTTTGAAAGTAGCATATGAATATGCTGCCCGTCGCCGTAAACATCTTACAGTTGTTGACAAAGCCAACGTTTTGGCTTCTTCTCGTTTGTGGCGCAAAGTAGCGCAGGAAATGGCAACACAGCATCCCGACATACAAACTGATTTTATGTACGTGGACAATGCTTCCATGAGAATGATACAAGAGCCTACTTTCTTTGACGTGATGGTTACGGAAAATACATTTGGAGACATTCTTACAGACGAAGGTTCATGTATCAGCGGTTCCATGGGACTTCTGCCGTCTGCTTCGGTAGGCGACGGAACACCTGTCTTTGAACCTATTCACGGAAGTTGGCCTCAGGCAAAAGGCAAAAACATTGCAAATCCTCTTGCGCAAGTTCTGTCAGCAGCAATGCTGTTTGAATTCTTCGGACTTGAAGAAGAAGGAAAAATCATCCGCAAAGCAGTGGATGCATCTCTTGATTCGAATGTCAGAACTCCGGAAATTCAAGTAGAAGGCGGTAACAAATATGGTACCAAAGAAGTAGGAGAATGGCTCGTTGACTACATTGCGAAGGCATAAAATAAGACCTTTCCAAACTAAAGGCATATAATTAAAAATACGAGCCACATATTTTAAAATATATGGCTCGTATTTTTAATTATATGCCTTATATTTTTTACTGTTGTATATCTTTGAAAAACAAGAAAGTAAAACCATTGAAATTTAACGTCCCTATCGCATGTTCTAAAACGGACTGTTTTCTTCATCCGGATTAGGAGAATCAAACGGATCATTATCAAAACTTGGCGGCGGTAATTGCGAAACGTCTGTTGATGCCATTTGATCAACAGAAGAATCATTATAATTAGACGATACTATATTGTCTCCCAAATTTTCAAAAGAGGCATATATGTCTCTGAAACGCAAATTCACGTCTCTCACGGCACCATTACGATGTTTGGCAATGATTATCACAGCTTTCCCTTTCATTTCTTCACCACCAATGTGATAATATTCCGGGCGATGTATGAAACAAACAATATCAGCATCCTGCTCAATGGAACCAGATTCTCGGAGGTCTGTAAGTTGTGGACGTTTGCCCTCGTCTCCTTCGCGTTTTCCAGCTTCACGATTCACCTGAGAAAGAGCTATTATAGGGATGTTCAGTTCTTTTGCCAACTGTTTTAAGGCGCGACTAATGGTTGCAACCTCTTCCTGTCGGTTTCCTATACGACTGTCTCCCGCACCCATAAGTTGCAAATAGTCTATCATTATTATTTTTACTCCGTGTTCCTTTACCAATCTGCGTACTTTCGTTTGAAGTTCAAAAATTGTCAGCGATGGAGTGTCGTCCACATATAAAGGAGCGTCATAAAGTCGTTTTATCTGTTTGTCAAGTTGTATCCATTCATAAGGTTCCAGCTGACCGTTTTTCAACTTTTCACCCTTAATTTCGCATACATTTGAGATAAGACGATTTACCAGTTGTACGTTACTCATTTCCAATGAAAAGAAGCCGACAGGAACGTGGTTGTCTATTGCCATGTTCTTTGCCATAGACAATGCAAAAGCCGTTTTTCCCATGGCAGGACGGGCAGCAAGTATGATAAGGTCACTTTTCTGCCAACCACTTGTAACTTTGTCCAATTCATCAAACCCGCTTGCCACACCACTAAGACCATCATGGCGTTCTGCAGCTTTACGTAATTGCTCGTAGGCAGAATCAATAACAGGATTTATTTGTGTGTAATCGGTTTTTGAACTTTGTTGTGCCAATCTGAAGAGTTCGCTTTGAGCTTCCTGCATCAATTCGTCAATATCCTGCGATGCATCAAATCCTTTTTCTTCTATTTTACTTGCATAGGAAATCAGTTGTCGGGCTTGATACTTTTGCTGAATTATTTTTGCATGATACTCGAGATGAGCTGTTGATGCCATTTTCTGTGTTAACTGCGCAATATAAAACGGACCGCCCGCTTCATTGAGTTTGTCCATTTGCTTTAGTTGCTCGCGTACAGTTAACATGTCGATAGGTCTTTGCTTCAAAGCTAAATCTCTGATGGCAGTAAACACCAATTGATTGCGTTTGTCATAGAAACTTTCAGGAATAAGAATTTCGCTAATCTCTGCAAAAGCATTCTTGTCAAGCAGCAAAGCACCTAATACGGCAGATTCAACATCAAGAGCCTGAGGTTGCAATCTTCCAAGTTCGTCTTCCACTAAAGTTGTTGCATCGTTTTTCCCTCGTTTGCTATATTTTTTAGGGGGAGTAGTGTTTGGCATTTTATTTATATAGATTTAGAGTTTATAAAACCGGTGTTATTACAACACCGGTTCTTATTATGGTTTTCTTATGTTTATTTGTTTTTCTATTTTTTGTCTATGAGATTCTGAAGATACTTACGGGTTTTTGCAAGATAATCCTTGCTGCTCGCGTTCAACTCACATTCTATGGTAAGAGCACCTTTATAATTTTCTGCTTTTAAAATCTTTATAATTGCAGGAAAATCAACATCACCTTCAGGAATAGGTTTCTCTGCACCAAGAGAATAAGGGTCTTCGCGCGAAGGATAGCAACCATCTTTGGCATGTATATCTTTTACCAAAGGACCAAACTGACGAATAGCATCAACAGGATTTGCCTTCCCGTAAAGCATGAGATTTGCAACATCGCAATTTATAAACATGTTGCCGGTACCTATGTCTTTTATCGCACGAATAAGAGTTGTAGGAGTTTCTTGCCCAGTTTCAAAATATATCATAATACCTTTGTCCTTGGCATAATTGCCCAAAACTTTCATGACCTCTATGAAATTTTTGTATTGTTCGCTTGACATATCTTCAGGAATGAAACCAAAATGAGAATGCATGGCAGGAACACCGGCTTCTTTGCAAAAATCAATCATCTTTTTATATGTGGCAATTTTTGCCTCTCGTCCTTCACGCGGTACAAGACCTATGGTAGAAGGACCTTGCACGAAATTCCAAACACAATGTCCGGGAACTCCCACAATTGTCGTTATTTTTATTTTATATTTATCTGCTGTTTCGCGTAATTTCTTGGCAAATTCCGCATCCATAGCATCGGAATAATTTATTTGGCAAGAAGTGAATTTGCTATCGGAGAGTTTTTTCATCTCGCCTTCAATATCTTTCCAATTGTATATTATGGTTCCTATTGTTATGTCGCTATTCATTTTCTTGTTATTCTTTTTCTCAATCTTGGGAGTTTTGTCTTTGCTTGCTTTCTGCGCACAATCCATGCTGTTATTTGTTAATAATGAAGCAGCCAGACACATTGTTAGTAGAATATTCATAATTACTTTTTATTATAGTGTTTGCAAATATACGATTTTATTGTTTTTCCTTTTTACTTGTTCGGTTTCAAAACAACGCCGATTCCTTTGCGTCCGTCCATTTTAATTATTATCGGACTTTCAAACTGAACACACCTTATATGTTCAGTTTCGTATTTAGCTTCGAGTTCATCAAGATAGTTCATATCAAAAAAGCCGTCCCCGTTATATTGATTTATTGTAAAATATCCTACGCCGAAAGAAGTTAAATTTTGAAAGAAATGAGTTCCCTGCGATGGATCAACACGATAATTCTCCAAACCGTATTCTACTATTACGCGGGCTTGACTTATATGAGGCCATTTCACAGGAATTCCGAGCCAAGGATCACTGCTTCCCCATCTTCCGGGTCCTACAAGTACATAAGAAGATTCTTGTTCTATATATTTATGATTCAGTTTTTCTATTTCACGAGCAATTAGTCCATTGTTTTGTGAATTGTAATCTTTTGTCTTTACATAAACAACGTCAAAAACATCGTTCATTATGCCTTGTCCTAGGACTTTATTGCAATGAATCAAGGTATCTTCCTGTTTAATAACAGACAAATCTTCTTTTACTTCATTTTTTGCATCGACAATAGGACGAATCTGAAGCAAATAGAAAGTTGCCTTACTATCATCATCAGGTTTTGTATTAAGAGCAAATTCTATTTCTATAGGACGTCCCATTTCTTTTTGCCCTATCTTGAGCACCTGCGACAAAGCATCAGCAAGAGGAAATGCATCATTCTCTAAAATTCCGGAGAAGGTAACGACTTTTCTTCCTTCTGGATATACACCGGAATTAAGAACTTGGTCGTATGAATCATAAGTTGAAGCAACGTATTTCAGAGAATTGTCTTTTACTGCTTCTTTTACGTTTAGCTTTAACAGATTAAATGCATCATCAACCGAAAACTTCTTATCGACATTTTTTAAGTCTAAAGCATAAAAACTCGTTTGTGTTTCCTTTAATGCTATATCAAGCTGTGATGTTTGCAATATATTATGCGGATGCGCGGGAGAGAAACGTAAAGTAAGTCCACCATCCACAATATATTTTCCAAGTCCGAGCGCAACATTAGCTATTCCTTCCTCCGCCGTTTCGTCTCCTATCGGATAAAAATTAAGAGAACGGGCAACACCAGACATTATTGGATAAAGTTTTCCATTATAAGATGTACCTACCGTTTCTTGCAGAACAACTGCCATTTTTTCTTGGTCAATCAAATTCGAAGTTGCAGTCATATATGCCTTGCTGTCTCGAAAAAATACCGAGGCATACACAGCTTTTATAGCATTTCGCAAATAGTTCAAAGTTTCATCTGCATTGTCTGCATGAGGAACCATATAAGTTGAATATATTCCGGCAAAAGGTTGATAGTGCGAATCCTCTAGCAATGACGATGAGCGTACAGCTATCGGAGTCTTTACAACATTGAGAAACGTTTGCAAATCCCCAAGAAGATTTTCAGGCAACCTTGCTTCGAGAAAACGGTTGAGAATTTCCTCGTCGCTTACATCAGACAAGGCAAACGGATACAAATCGTTGCTTTCCATAAACTCGTCAAAGATATCCGTACATATAACTACCGTATGAGGAATGGTTATATCAAGGTTCGAATATTTCAATTTCGGATAACGATTAAGCATTGTGCCTATAAATGCCAAGCCACGACCTTTTCCTCCGAGCGAACCGTTGCCGATTCTTGCAAAATTGCTATATTCGTCAAATCTGTCTCTTTGATATATTGCAACTACTCCCGAGTTCTTGATTCTTCGATACTCTACAATACAATTAAATATCAACTTACGGGCTTCGTTCATATCGGCATAATCATTCACGTCAACCTTTTTAAGCAATTCTGCAGGCGGAAACATTGCACGAGAATAGAAGAAGCGCGAAAAATGATTGCGGCTCAAATGATATACAAGAGAATCATCAGGAATAGAGAATACCTTTTGTTGCAAGTCCTTAAGATCGTGTATTCGCATTATCTCTTTTCTTGTCTTTGGGTCTATTATTATAAAATCTCCAAAGCCGAAATGCGCGTTTACTTCACGCTGTAATTTCTGAGGATAAGTTTTAGAATACTTATCGATAAAAGGCGAGTTTAATTCTTCCGCATAAGTTTTGTTAGCAGTATCGCTTGATTCGAGAATAAACGGTACTATCAATCCCGAATGCTGTAAATATCTTCCCAACTTATAGCCGGCAAAAGGATCTTTACAACCATTTCTCATAAAACTCATATCAGAAATGACACCGAGAATATTGTCTTTGTATTTCTCAAAGGTAGAAACTGCCTCTTCGTAATTACGTGCCAAACATATTTTGGGACGTCCTCTCATTCGAAGCATCTGTAAGTGTCCGTTCAAGGCTTCCTTTGAAAATTCCCGACTTTGCTCCAACACAAAATGATATAACAAGGGGAGTGCTGCCGAATACGAACGAACAGAATCCTCTACCAACAGAATTATCTGCACGCCGGCACTTGCGGTGTCAAATGGCGTATTCATATTGTCCTCTACGAGCTTTATTATAGCGAGCAACAATTCGGAATTTCCCAACCAACTAAACACATAGTCTATGGCAGAAAGATCTTCGTTTGCCACCCGTTTCGAAACTTCCTTCGAAAAAGGAGTAAGCACTACTATAGGTATGTTAGGGTATCTCGATTTTATTTCGGTCGCAGCCTGAAAGATGTCGCGATTATCCATATTCGGCATACATATAATCAGTTCGAAGTTTCTGTCTGCTAAAACCTGAAGAGCCTCTTCTTCGGTTGTTACCTGTGTAAAACGGGGTGGGGAACTAAGACTCAGTGATGTGTATTCATTAAAAACCTGTTCATCAACACGTCCGTCATCTTCAAGCATAAAAGCATCGTATTTTGTTGCCAACAACAATACATTATATATACGCTTGTTCATTAGATTTGCAAACGAGGTGTCGCGAAATGTAAATTCTTTTACGTCCGGTATTTTGCTCATTGGTAAAAAATCATTCTTAGTTTGCTCCGCCAAAGTTAAGAAAATTCCCTGTGATAAAAGGAAGATACTATCAACGAACAAACATTTACGTCCACGGATTTCCTATCTCAAATAAAAACATTATTTTTGCGCTTATAAGCTCTAATAACATATAAATATGTGGCAGACCATTGTTACAATTATAATCCTTGCTGTTGTGGCATTTGTCATAATACGTGGCATAGTCAGGCGTGCGCGAGGAAAGAAATGTACCAATTGCGACAGTTGCCCGTACTGTGCCGAGCGCAAACGTAATAAAGAGTATAAATTGAAATCATAAAAAAAGACATAATGAAAAAGCTATTGTTTTTGACCGCTGTGCTTCTTGCCACAACGGTTTGTGCACAAAAAAATACTATAGACAAAAAATATGGTATAGGAACAGTGCCTGTCAAGGAAGGCAAAGTTGAATTTAGCGAAGACTACAAGTTGGCAGACAAATCAAAAGCACAAATTTATCAGGCTTTGCATAACTTTGCTCTCGGATTGACAAAAAGCGAAAACGCTTTGCCACAATGCCATGTTACTGCAAGCGACGAAGCTAACGGTATTATTGCCGTGAATATGGAGGAATGGTTGTATTTCAAACGCACAGCCTGGGTAACCAACCGCACACGTTTCTATTATCAACTGCTTTTCCAAATAAAAGACGGAGGATTTACCGCAACTTTGCGCAATATTAGATATCTTTACGATGAAGAACATAACGGAGGGCAAAATTACAGTGCAGAAGGTTGGATAACCGATGATAAAGCAATAGTAAAAAAAGGTACAAAGCTTTCGAAATACAGCGGGAAGTTCCGTACATTTACCATTGATCGCAAGGATACTATTTTCCAAAACGCATATAGCGCAGCCGGTGGAAAAGTAAAGAAACGTGTCAAGAAAATAATCTACGAAGAAGTCGAGGAATAACCGCAATTTTGCCATTCTTCCAATTCTTTGTTTTTCAGCTTTTTGAAACAGCGAAAAATATAAGCCATATATTTTAAAATACAAGGCACTTATTTTAAAATAAGTGCCTTGTATTTTTTACAACATACCTTATGTTTTTTGACTTCATGACAAGCAAAAAGACATCTCTCAAAGAACTATGATTTTTTGCACATGAATTTGCGAAGACGTGCAGTTTCTTTCACAGAAAAAGCAATTTCTTTTTGACGAATGTTGTTTTTGAAACAATCTATAAAATTATATCAAAACGTTTTACTTCAAACAAATAACAACACAAGACAAGACAAAATATACTGAATATTAACAAAAACAATTGTTAAAAAAAGAAAGAATAAACACCTTGGTTCTTGTTGGTGTAATTTTGTGCATGTAAAAGAATTAAGGCATGAACCCTACCAGGCATTCAGACATAGACAAAACCAAAGCGTTGCTCGAAGCGGAAAAATACGATGAGGCTATTGTGATGCTTGACCAAATGTTGTGCCAAACCCCTCAAAACGATATGCTGCTTTATATTCGCGGCAATGCAAAACGAAAGAAAGGGGATTGGGCGGGAGCCATTAACGATTTTCTCGCAGCCAAAGCCGTAAATCCGGACAGTCCGGCAAGCGAAGCTGCAGACATGCTCTGCGGCATATTGGAGTTCAGAAACAAAGATTTGTATAATCAATAAACGGCAAGAGGTGTTGTGCCGTAAAAGATAAAGATAATGGGAAAAATGAGAGGTGCAGTGGTTGTTGACATAGAAGCCTGCAAAGGTTGCGGGCTTTGTGTGGCAACTTGCCCCGTTAAAATTTTGGAACTTGCCCCCGCAAAAGTCAACAGAAAAGGGTATCCTTACGTAAGGATGACAGAATGGGAAAAATGTACAGGTTGCGCTTCGTGTGCAACGGTATGTCCCGACAGTTGTCTTACTGTTTACCGTAAGCGCGAAGAGTAAGTTGTTATAAAAAGAAAGAGAACATTATGAATGATTCTGATATTGTTTTGCTTAAAGGCAATGAAGCCATTGCACACGCAGCCATTCGTTGTGGTGCAGACGCTTTTTTCGGCTATCCGATAACTCCTCAATCCGAAGTTCTCGAGACATTAGCCTTATTGAAGCCATGGGAAACCACCGGAATGGTAGTTCTGCAAGCCGAAAGCGAAGTAGCTTCCATAAATATGCTTTACGGAGCAGGCGGCACCGGCAAACGAGCTTTCACCTCTTCGTCCAGCCCCGGCGTGGCTCTCATGCAGGAAGGCATAAGTTATATGGCAGGAGCGGAAATTCCCGGCTTAATTGTAAATGTACAGCGCGGAGGTCCTGGATTGGGTACTATCCAACCAAGTCAAAGCGACTATAACCAAGCCACACGAGGCGGCGGAAACGGAGACTACAATGTCATTGTTCTTGCACCGTATTCGGTACAGGAAATGGCAGACTTTGTGGACTTGGCATTTGAGCTTTCATTCAAATATCGAAACCCTGCAATGATTCTTTCTGATGGGGTCATAGGACAGATGATGGAAAAAGTTATTCTTCCTCCTATAAAGCCGAGACGCACCGAAGAACAAATTGCAGAAGAGTGTCCGTGGGCAACCAATGGGCACGGACTAAAAAACAGAAAACCGAACATTTTAAGTTCTCTTGAACTTGATCCTGCAATAATGGAGGAACGCAATCTGCATTTGCAGAAAAAATACGATGCCATTAAGGAAAACGAGGTTAGATATGAGACAATAGAATGCGATGATGCCGACTACGTGATTGTAGCATTTGGTTCTGCAGCCCGTATTTCAAGAAAAGCGGTTGACATTGCTCGAGCCGAAGGAATAAAACTCGGTTTGCTTCGTCCCATTACCTTGTGGCCATTCCCATATAAGGCAATAGAAGAAATTTCTCGCAAGACCAAGGGAATGCTTGTAGTAGAAATAAACGCGGGACAAATGATATTCGATGTAAAAATTGCCGCACAAAAAAACAACATACCTGTAGAACACTACGGAAGATTGGGAGGCATGATTCCTGCACCTGACGAGATAATAAAAGCATTGAAAGAAAAGGTTATAAAATAAAAAAGATGCGTTTACCCGATACTTCAAATAGCGAACGGCACGAACGAATACGCAAAGAAAGTGATAGTCGCTTTTTGTTACGCCAAGTAATGAATTTAATATTTATTGTAGGCGTTGCAGCTTTGATTATTCTTTATTTCGTGCGCCCGGGAATACAAAACAATCCCGTTTACATAGTGTCCGGAATGTTTGCTGTATTGGTCAAAATAGCAGAAATGATAATACGTTTCCTTCCAAAGTGAAGAAATAATATCAACGAAGAAAATATGACAAGAGAAGAAATAATACAACCGGAAAACCTTGTCTACGGCAAAAACCCTTTGATAAACGACACGCCCATGCACTACTGTCCGGGGTGCTCACACGGGGTAGTACACAAACTTGTGGCAGAGGTTATTGACGAATTGGGATTAGCCGAAAAGACCATTGGCGTGTGTCCTGTGGGATGTGCGGTTTTTGCATATCGCTATTTGGACATTGATTGGCAGGAAGCCGCACACGGACGTGCACCTGCGGTTGCCACAGCCTGTAAACGTTTATGGCCGGACAGATTGGTTTTTACATACCAAGGCGACGGAGACTTGGCATGTATCGGAGCAGGAGAAACAATCCACGCTCTGAACCGTGGAGAAAAGATTACAATGATATTTATAAACAACGCCATATACGGAATGACAGGCGGGCAAATGGCTCCAACCACTCTTGTAGGAATGAAAACTTCAACCTGTCCATACGGACGTGATGTTAATTTGCACGGTTATCCTCTTAACATGACGGAATTGGCTGTTAACTTACAGGGAACGGCGTTTGTTTCGAGACAAAGCGTAGAAACCGTGGGAGCAATAAGAAAAGCAAAAAAAGCAATAAAGCATGCTTTCGAAAATTCCATGAACGGTATAGGTTCCAACCTCGTAGAGATTGTTAGCACATGTTCTTCCGGTTGGAAAAAAACACCCGTTGATGCAAACAAATGGATGGAAGAAAACATGTTCAAGTATTATAAACTTGGTGATCTAAAAGACGTACAACCATGACAGAAGAGATATTAATATCCGGGTTTGGCGGTCAAGGCGTTCTCTCCATGGGAAAAATCCTTGCCTACGCAGGACTTATGGAAGGAAAAGAAGTTACATGGATGCCAGCTTACGGTCCTGAACAAAGAGGCGGCACTGCTAATGTTACAGTAATAATCAGCGATGAGAATATATCTTCTCCTGTATTGAGCGAATATGATACGGCAATACTACTAAATCAGCCGTCGCTTGAAAAATTCGAGCACAAAATAAAACCTGGCGGAATCTTAATATATGACACATTCGGAATAAGCACACCGCCCACACGCTCTGATATAAATGTTTATAAGATTGACGCAATGGATGTGGCTGCCGAGAACAAAATGATGAAAGCATTCAATATGGTCGTTCTTGGCGCATATCTTAAAGTCCGTCCGATATTAAACTCTACGGATATCGTGTCAGCTCTAAAGAAATCACTTCCCGAACGGCATCACAATTTAATACCGATGAACGAAAAAGCGATACTCAAAGGTATGGATTTGATAAAATAACAAACATTTTCCAAGCGGCGATTTCAAATAAACAAATCGCCGCTTTTGTTTTTTATAATTCATATATATAATGCGCACCAAATTACATGCAAAAAGCCTGCACACTTTGAGGAATAATTGTTATTTTTGCTAATGCTACGACTATTCAGCCGTTAAGCGCAATAATTAACGTCTCTAATTTTATAACAGATGGAATCTTGCGACAGTCTTGTAATAATACCTACTTATAACGAGAAGGAAAATATAGAAGCTATTATACGTGCAATCTATACACTACCTAACTACAATTTTGACATTTTGGTAATAGACGATGGTTCGCCCGACGGAACTGCCAATATTGTAAAAAGATTAATCAAAGACGAATTTGCCGACAAGCTGTATATAGTAGAAAGAAGTGGTAAACTCGGACTTGGAACTGCGTATATTGCAGGATTCAAATGGGCTTTACAACGTAAATATCAATACATCTTTGAAATGGATGCGGATTTTAGCCACGCCCCATCTGATTTGCCAAGATTGTACGATGCTTGCGCAAAGAGAGGTGCTGATGTTTCTGTAGGCTCAAGATACGTAAGCGGTGTAAATGTCGTTAATTGGCCAATGAGTCGCGTATTGATGAGTTATTTTGCTTCTAAATACGTAAGAGCAATTACAAGAGTAAATATCCATGATACCACCGCAGGTTTTGTTTGTTGGACTCGTCGTGTTTTGGAAACGATCAACCTTGACGATATACGTTTCAAAGGATATGCATTCCAAATAGAAATGAAATTTACAGCCTATAAATTAGGTTTCAAAATAGAAGAAGTTCCTGTTGTGTTTGTTAACAGACGTCTCGGAACAAGCAAAATGAATAGTTCTATTTTTGGCGAAGCAGTCTTTGGAGTACTTCGTTTGCGACTCGATAGTATGATGGGAAAATTCAAAAAGACAAAATCGTGAGTTCAAATGTGATTAAAATAATAAAGAACGGGAAAATTGTAAACGAAGGACATATTCAACCTTGCGATATTGTCATAGAAAATGATAAGATTGCGGCAATAGAGAATTGCGCAAAGAGCAATAAAGCAGAAGAAATTATCGATGCGAAGGATTGCTATATTTTTCCCGGCGTTATAGATACGCATGTTCATTTCAGAGAACCGGGAATGATAGACACTGCGGATATTTTCAGCGAGAGCAGAGCTGCCGCAGCTGGTGGGGTTACCTGTTATTTTGATATGCCTAACAATAGACCTCCTACTACATCCTTAGAAGCAGTAAACGCAAAACGTGAAATAGCGAAAAGAAGCAGTGCTGTAAATTACAGTTTTTACTTAGGAGCTACAACAAATAACATCAATGAAATTACTTCTTTGGACCCTCGCACTGTATGTGGAGTAAAAGTTTTTATGGGTTCTTCTACGGGAAATATGCTTGTGGATGATAAGAATTCTCTTGAAGAAATTTTCAGCATGAGTCCCATACCTATAGTTGCACATTGCGAAGACATGGAAATCATAAAAAAAAACACTAATGAAGTTCTTGAGCGTTACGGAAAAGAAGCCGGGGTAGAATGGCATCCTTACATACGTAGCGAAGAAGCATGCTATAAATCCAGTTGCTTAGCAGTAAATTTGGCAAAACAAACAGGCGCAAAACTTCACGTTGCACATATAAGTACATCTAAAGAACTTGAACTATTTGAAAAGGGAAACAATAACATTACAGCAGAAGCATGTGTTCCACATCTAGTGTTTTGTGATAAAGATTATGCGAAGTTAGGAGCAATAATAAAATGTAATCCGGCAATAAAAAAGAACAGCGATCGTCAAGCTTTAAGAGAAGCATTGAAAAACGGAAAAATTTCTACAGTGGCAACAGATCATGCACCACATCCTTTCAATCGCAAACAGGGTGGAGCTTTTACTGCTGCATCAGGTATGCCTTCTTTACAGTTTTCTCTTATAAACATGCTGGCATTATTTGACCAAGGAGTTATTTCTCTTGAAAGAATTCCTGAATTAGTGTCGTTCAATCCTGCCAAGATATTCAACATTTCCAAACGCGGCAGCATAAGAGAAAAATATTTTGCAGATTTGGTAATCGTAAAACATTGCCAAGAATACACTCTAAAGAAAGAAGATATAATAAGTAAATGCGGCTGGAGTCCGTATGAAGGAAGAAAATATTCTTGGCGTGTGGAAAAAACTATTTCAAATGGCGAATGTGTATACTCGCGAGCAAATGGATTTCTTGAGAAAACGCAATCACGCGAAATAACTTTTGACAGATGACAAAAATCTTGTCGTTTCAAACACATGAAATTGCAGAGTTTATAAGTTGGTCTTACTTTTTTTACGCATGGGGAATTCCTGCAAAGTTTGCAACAATAACGAAAATCCACCATTGCACAGCCTGCATGTCCTCGTGGATTGAAAGTTTCGAGACCCAAAAGGACAGACTCCGTGCTACAGAAGCTGCAAAATTATACCGAGATGCTATTGAAATTTTGAACGAAGTTGACGGGAAATTCGATTATCGTGGAGTTTTCGAAATCTTTGACGCAAATTCCCAAGGAGATGACATTTTGATTTTTCATAATGATTCGCACATAACAACAATTCCATGTCTTCGTCAACAAACCAATCATTCTCAAGACGGAATCTGTCTGTGCCTTGCAGATTTTATAAGACCAATAGAAAGCGGGATACATGATAAAATCGGAGTTTTTGTATCGTCTAATGCCAAAGAAATGGAACAACTTTATCCTTCGGACGATTACAAACATATGCTTTGCCAAACTTTATCAGACAGACTTGCAGAAGCAGGAACAGAGAAATTGCATTCTTTGATACGCCGTAAATATTGGGGATACGCTCCAAACGAAAATTTATCTATAGAAGATGTTCTATCAGGAAAATATCAAGGAATACGACCGGCAGTAGGTTATCCTTCTTTACCTGACCAAAGCGTGATTTTTATATTGAATCAACTTATTGGCTTTTCTAAAGCCAAAGTTGAGATTACAGAAACCGGAGCAATGCTTCCACACTCTTCCACGTGCGGACTTATTTTCGCACATCCTCAAGCTCGTTACTTCAATGTAGGAACTATTGGCAAAGATCAGCTAAAAGATTATTCTGTAAGAAGAAATATGTCTGTTGAACAAGTAAAAGAATATCTTAGAGCTAATATTGTATGATACTTCGCATTACCCCCATACTGCTACTATTACTTATATTACCTGCTTGGGTAATATACAGGATGCATTTCAAGAACTCAAAGACATGGGAAAAAATATTGTTGCTTGCCCCAAATGCTATATTGTGCCTTCTTACTATATATTATGCTCTTCACGATAATGTTATAAACAAAAACGCAGAAGCGATAGCCATATTTCTTATAATTGTATTTGCCATAACAATTCCCGAAGCAATGTTTTCTGTCGTTTGCGGATGCTTCAGATTGTCATCAAATAGAAACATAAGAAAAATGGGATTGATTACTGGTTTTGTAGTGGCTGTTCTCTTTGATTTTTTAGTGTTTTCATCGGTAATTTCATGTTTCAAACCTCCTCTCGTAACAAAATATTGCTTTATTTCCAATGACTTGCCGGAAGCATTCGACGGGTATAAAATTGTACATTTATCTGATTTGCATGTCGGAACTTTCAAACTTTATCCACAAGCAATGCGAAATATTGTTAGAAAAATAAATGCAGAAAAAGCAGATTTAATAGCATTCACCGGTGATTTAGTAAATTTCGACAGCGATGAAATCAGATATTTTAGAAAAGAACTTTCCGAATTCAAAGCAAAAGATGGAGTTGTTTCTGTAATGGGTAATCATGATTACCTTATGTATATAGATTTCAAAAACGACTCTGCCAATATCGGACACATAAAAAATCTGCAAACAGAACAGAAGAACGCAGGGTGGCACTTATTGCTTAATGAAAATATTCCTATTCATCGTGGTAACGACAGCATATATATTATAGGATCCGAGAATGACGGAGAAAAACCTTTCCCTTCCCGTGGCAATTTGAATGCTGCACAAAAGGGATTGCCTAAGAGTTGTTTCAAAGTTCTTTTAACCCATGACCCGTCCCAATGGCGCAAAAAAGTTTTGCCGCTTACGGATATTCAACTAACTTTGTCGGGACATACCCATGCGGGACAGATAAAACTTTTGGGGCACTCCGTATCTGAAATAAAATACAAAGAATGGAACGGTATGTATTACGAAGGCAATCGCGCTCTTCTGATTAGTTCCGGAGTGGGTGAGGCACTTGTTCCTTTCCGTTTGGGAGCATGGCCTAATATAGATGTAGTTGTGTTAAAACGAAAATAGATAGAAAATGCGAATATTGTATTATGTGTATCAGCTATGCGTGGCTTTACCGGTTTTTATAGTGTCAACAATTCTTACATCAGTAACAACGAGCCTCGGATGTATGCTTGGCAACGGGCACTTTTGGGGATATTGGCCAGGAAAAATATGGTCGCATATAGTCTGCAACATATTGCTTTTGCCGGTAAAGGTAGAAGGTCGTGAAAATTTGCAGCCCGGTCAATCCTATGTATTTGTTGCAAATCACCAAGGAGCTATGGATATATTCATTATATATGGTTATCTGTGCCGCAACTTCAAATGGATGATGAAAAAAGCTCTTCGCAAGGTTCCTTTCATAGGCTTTGCCTGTGAAAAAGCCCACCATATTTTTGTTGACAAAAGTGGTCCTTCCAAAATAGAAGAGAGCATAAACGAAGCAAGACACACATTGAAAGACGGTATGTCATTGGTAGTTTTCCCTGAAGGTACACGTACATACACAGGTAAAGTGGGTCGTTTCAAAAAAGGAGCTTTTCTTATTGCAGACCAGCTTCAACTTCCCGTGGTTCCGCTTACTATAAGTGGCTCATTTCAAGTTCTGCCCAGACAAAAGGGTATGTTCAATTTCGTAAAGCGTCATACATTAAAACTAACGATACATAAGCCTATTTTCCCCGAAACAAAAGGAGAAGAAAATATACGTCAGACAATGCAAAGCTCTTACGAACAAATTTGTTCATCCTTGGAAAAATAAAGTTAGTTTCAAAATATGGAATGGGAGATTGTTGTAAAGTTGGTAGTGGCACTCGTTCTTGGCGGTGTCATTGGTTTGGAGCGCGAATACCGCTCCAAAGATGCCGGTTTCAGGACTCATTTTCTCGTAGCCTTAGGTAGTGCACTTTTCACAATAGTTTCTGTTAAAGGTTTCCCCGGAGGTGATGCAGATTCTTCACGTGTGGCGGCACAAATAGTTTCTGGAATAGGTTTTCTCGGAGCAGGTACAATAATATTCCAACGTAATATAATAAGAGGACTTACAACTGCAGCCGGACTATGGGTTACGGCAGCAGTTGGTATGGCATGTGGTACAGGATTATACATTCTTGCATTAGCTACAACCATTCTTGTTTTGTTGGGACTTGAAGTTGTAAACAGATTTGTGCAACCACTTAGGACAAGACACATGCACATAGCTTTCAGAGCAAACAATGAAAGCCATGCAAAGGAAGTAGTGGAGCAGATAACCCTAATAAGCGAAAAGATTTATCTTTATAGTTTTCAAAGCGTACAATCCGGCGATTCCGTTTCTTGGGATGTTTCAATGGATGTGAAGTTGAAACGTAAATATGACAACAAAATGCTTACCGGATATGTGAAAAGTTTTGATAATATTCAGATAAACAGAATTGAATAGTCATAAAAAAAACACTTATATAGATTCAGAGAGTACCTAATACGGCTTTTTCGAACACAAATCAACGTTTCAAATAAGTCTTTCTCCCACGCAAAAAAAACATAAGGCATGTTGTAAAAAATACAAGCCATATATTTTAAAATATGTGCCTTATATTTCAAAACAAATGCCTTTTATTTTTCGTTTTATCAAATATCTGATTTACAACACCTAACAAAGACCGTTTTTCCGCCGTTTTGCGATGTCGATTATTGGGGCAAATCTTCCTCTTTATGCCGATACAAAAAAACATTGCATTTATATTGCAGCAAACAAACCATAACGATACAAACATGCCCAAGACGCTTAATTTTCCGGGAGTTCGGTGAAATTTGAAAAATAATTTGTATCTTTGAAAATTAAATCAGAAAACAGGGATATTACGCTTTGAAACAAACATTTGCCGTATCTAACATGCACTGTGCAGCCTGCGCTCACAACATAGAGCGAATGCTCAAGGGCACAACGGGTGTGAAAGAAGCCACAGTTAATTTGGCTTCAGCAACTGCTGTTGTTGATTATGACGAATCTCAAGTAACGTCTGAAGATTTAATTGATTATGTGAAGAAATCCGGATACGGTTTTGCAGAAATAACAAAAAAGAATCCGCAAAAAGACAATGCAACTGACGACTCGCTGAAAAAACGTACAATCTTTGCCTGGATTTTTGCCGTGCCAATATTCATAATGAGCATGGCAATAGGAAATGACCCCGTAAACAGGATTCTTTTGGCTCTGCTGACGCTGCCAGTTCTTTTATACAGCGGAAGTCCTTTCTATAAAACAGCATATAATCAAATGCGTAACCGACAAGTTTCCATGGATACGCTTGTGGCTTTGAGCACCATAGTAGATTATCTGTTTAGTCTTTCGGGCGTTTTCTTCTCTGACTTTTGGAAAAACAATGGGGGAGTACCTTTTTATTTTGATGCATCCTCTATGATTATTGCTTTCGTTTTGTTGGGACGCTCCATTGAAAAAAGAGCTGTATATAGAACGGGATCAGCCATACGTGCTCTTATGAAATTAACTCCTTCCACAGCCTGCGTGATACATTCTGACGGACGCGAAGAAGAGTGTCCTGTTGAATCTATACATCCCGGGGATTTAATCAGGGTTAGAAGCGGAGAAAGCATCGCCGTTGACGGAACAATAGTTGAAGGAATAACACGTGTGGATGAAAGCATGCTCAGCGGTGAACCTGCTCCCGTTGAAAAGACCAAAAACGACCGTGTAGTTGCGGGTACAGTCAATGGCAACGGATCGGTTGTGGTTAAAGCGGAAAGCATAGGGGAAGATACAGTAATTTCGAAGATTATCAAAACTGTTCGGGAAGCACAAGACTCTAAAGCACCTATTCAAAGAATAGCCGATAAAGTTATTGCAGTTTTTGTTCCTTCGGTTATAGTTGTGGCAATAATAACCTTCGTAGTATGGTTGTTTGTTGGCGGCATGCAAAATTTGCCAAACGCAATAAATGCAGCAGTCAGTGTGCTCGTAATAGCCTGTCCGTGCTCCATGGGATTGGCTACGCCTACGGCAATAACGGTTGGTGTGGGCAGAGCAGCGAAATTAAACGTGCTGTTTCGCGATGCAACAGCTCTAGAGACAATATGCAAAGCAGACACATTTGTTTTCGATAAAACGGGAACTTTGACTCAAGGACATCCTGCTGTTATTGATAATCATATATCAGCAAACTGTAATCAAAAGGAGCTTAACCTTTTGGCAGAAGCCGAAGAAAAATCCACACACCCGGCAGCAAAAGCTATTGCAGAGTATCTTAAAGAACAACATGCTACACAAAACATCGGCGACATTTCCTCTTATGAAAATGTTGTGGGAAAAGGTATCGTCTTTAAGCATGATGGCAAAATGTATTGGGCTGGAAGCAACAAATTAATGCAGGAACACATTGCGCAAATGCCACAAGACTTTAAGGATATAGAAAACAATGCCTCCGTTTTTTATGGTTGTGAAAACAGTTTGCTGGCAGCGTTTTGCATACAAGACCCGATACGAGAATCTTCTATAGAAACAACTAAACGATTCAAGTCGCTAAACATAAAAACGGTGTTGCTTTCGGGAGACAATCAAAGTACAACAGAGTCTATTGCAAGACAAATAAAGGCAGACCTGGCTATTTGGTCGGCATCTCCAGAAGATAAATATAAAACAATAACAAAGCTAAAACAAGAAGGGCATGTCGTTGCCATGGTAGGGGACGGTATAAATGATTCCGCAGCTCTTGTGAATGCAGATGTAAGTATTGCCATAGGAGAAGGTACCGATGCCGCAAAAAATGCAGCGCAAGTCATTATTATGAATAAAAACCTAAACTGCATAAGCAAGGCTTTCGTGCTCTCAAGAAAAGTTGTTGAAACCATAAAACAGAATCTGTTTTGGGCTTTCATATACAATACCATTGGTATAACCGTTGCCGCAGGAATACTATACCCAGCATTCGGAATTATGTTAAGTCCTGCAGTATGCGCGGCAGCAATGGCTTTGTCATCTGTCTCTGTGGTATTAAACAGTCTCACCATTTACGCAAAGAAAATATAAAACCTAATAACAATGAAAATAAAATTATTGTTCTTATCTTTGTTGTCATTTTGTGGCATACAGGCTCAGACACCTACTTTTACGGAACTTTCTGACACAAAGCCTCACACAAGTGAGGCGCAATGGGACGCGCAAGTAAAAACACCGCAGGCTGCATGGGGTTCAATTGATCAACGCTATCAAAAAACGAGTATTCCCCAAAATCTCACAGCCAAGTGGGCTGTAAAAGCATGGAAAGGAGAACGGGTAAACGGACAAGCGGTATTCTTTACATCACAAGATGTGAAAAGCATAAGCGTTTCAAGTACACCATTGAAGAATGGTAAAAAAGTAATCCCTTCTTCCGCAGTAAATGTGTCTTTGGTTCGCTATGTTATGACTGACGAACTGAACAAAGAAGGCAAGAAAAGCGGATGTCGTAGTGGTAATATAAAATCAGAATGGGACTCATCTATAGTTGCCGATATTCTTGATGCTTCAAAAACTATTGCAGTACCGGCAAAAACGACACGTCCTATATGGATAAACGTATGGATTCCCCAAGAAACCCAACCCGGAGTGTATAAAGCCAACCTTAACATTAATATCGAAGGGAAAAAGACAATATCTCTGCCATATCAAATAACCGTTGGGGCGCGTACTTTGCCAACACCAGATAAATGGAAATTCCATTTGGATTTGTGGCAGAATCCCTACGCAGTAGCAAGATTTTATAATGTTCCTCTATGGAGCAAAGAGCATTTTGATTACATGCGTCCCATTATGAAAACTTACGCAGACGCAGGTGGCAAAGTCATTACAGCTTCAATAATAAACAGACCATGGGCAGGACAAACCGAAGATGCCTTCTGCAGTATGATAGGAAAGACAAAAGACATAGACGGTAGCTGGAGTTACGACTATTCCGTCTTTGACCGTTGGATAGAATTTATGATTTCTTGCGGTATTACTGACCAAATTGATTGTTACACGGTAGTTCCTTGGAGTTTGGAATTTGATTATTATGACAAAGCTTCAAACGGCATAAAGATTATCAAAGCAGAACCGGGAAGCGACGGTTATAATAATTATTGGCTTCCTTTCCTTAAAGATTTTGCCTCACACTTGAAAACCAAAGGTTGGTTCTCTCGCACAGCAATAGCAATGGACGAGCGTCCAAGAGAATCAATGAATGCCGCAGAGAGTATTATTCGTAAAGCCGACAAAGATTTTAAGATAGAAGGCGCAATACATTATTATCCTGATGTAGAACCAAACATTTATGATTTATGTTTGGCATATGGTGAGACCGTTCCTTCGAAAATTCTTGAACGTCGCAAGAGCGAAGGGAAAAAGACAACGGTTTACACATGCTGCGCAGAAGCATATCCCAACACTTTTACCTTTTCAAAACCTGCAGAAGCTACTTGGATTCCTTTGCATGCATCGGCTATAAAAGTTGATGGTTATCTGCGTTGGGCTTATAACAGTTGGACAGTAGATCCTTTGCGTGATTCAAGATTCCGTGCTTGGGCAGCCGGTGATTGCTATCTTGTTTATCCCGAAGCAAGCAGCATTCGTATGGAAAGACTGGTGGAAGGAATACAATATTATGAGAAGATAAGAATACTTAGAGAAGAATATGCCAAGAATCCTTCAAAAATAAAAGATTTGGAATTGGCAGTTTCAAAATTTATCCCTCAAAATTTGCACGGGGAAAATGCAACTCAAATGGTAAATGAATTTAAGAAAGTAATAAACAAATATTGATATGATTATGAAAAGGTTTTGCATAAAAGAATGCATCAGGTTTATTTTGATTTTATCTGTATGTGGTTTTACAATGTCTTGCTCTGGCGATAAAAGTGCAGAAATGCAAGAAGAAATAGCTGCCGCATATAAAACAGCAGCAGAAAACATAAATAATGCAACAGATACCGAATCGGCAGTAAGAATCAGCGAACAGTTGCAAACGACTTTGTCAGGAATACAAGCCAAATACAAAGACGTAACAGACAATATGCCTGAAGAGCAGAAACAAACTATTGCGAAATTTTACGAAGAACAGAGAAAACAACTCTATAATAACGCAAGCGAATCTGGCAAAAAACTTATAGAAGCTGTTACAACCGTAAGCGACAATGCTTTTGGTGCAGCGGTTTCATCTGTTTCAAAAACTTTGAATGCTTCGGAGAAAGCAATACAAGACACTGTTACTTCTGTAAAAAACGCAGCAAAAGAGATTGTTGATAATGCTCAAAAAGCTGCAGAAGCAACAAAAGAAAACGCCAAGAACGCTGTAAAGAAAGCAAAAGAAGATGCCAAGAAATCTGTAGACAACACGATTAATAATACAAAAAATGCAGCAAAAGAATCAGCAAATAAAGCAATAACAAACACTCAGAACAAAGCTAACGAGGCAATCAACAAAGCTGCAAACAAAGCTAACGAAGATATTGCAAAGGGTATTAACAAAGCATTAGGCAAATGAGATTCCTTAATATATTCTCGAAAGAAAGAAAAGAAAAACTTGACAATGGCTTAGAGAAGACTAAGAAATCTTTCTTGGACAAACTTAGCCACGCTGTTGTCGGGAAAAGCACCATAGACGATGACGTGTTAGATTCTTTGGAAGAGACATTGCTAACATCGGATGTAGGTGTGGACACAACTTTGGAGATTATCAATAGGATAAAGACACGAGTGGCTCGCGACAAATACGTTGGTATAAAAGAACTAAACCGACTGCTGTGCGAGGAGATTGCCGATATGCTTTCTCAAAAAGTCGATGGTTCCGAAGTTGAAGATATAAAGAACAGCCAATATCCTTATGTAATATTGGTGGTTGGAGTAAACGGCGTGGGCAAAACCACAACAATTGCAAAACTTGCCAACTTGTTCAAGAAGTCAGGACTGAAAGTCATGCTTGGAGCGGCAGACACTTTTCGCGCTGCTGCAATAGAGCAACTGCAATTTTGGGGAGACAAAGTGGGAGTACCGGTTGTTAAACAGCAAATGGGAAGCGATCCTGCCAGTGTGGCTTTCGATACTTTGAATTCCGCCGTTGCCAACGAAGCTGATGTTGTAATTATCGACACAGCAGGAAGACTTCACAATAAAGTAGCACTCATGAATGAACTTACCAAGATAAAAAATGTTGCCAAAAAGGTAATTCCTTCTGCTCCCAATGAAGTTTTGCTCGTTCTTGACGGTTCCACGGGGCAGAATGCCTTTGAACAAGCCAAACAATTCTCGCAGGCAACTGAAGTAAACTCCCTTGCCATTACAAAACTTGACGGGACTGCCAAAGGTGGAGTGGTTATTGGCATTTCCAATATGCTTAAAGTTCCTGTGAAATACATCGGACTCGGAGAGAAATTGGATGACCTGCAACCTTTCAACCGTAAAGAATTTGTAGAATCCCTGTTTAATCGCCAATAAAATCTTTTTAATGAGTCGCGAGATAGACATAATAACAATGGGGTGCTCTAAGAACCTTGTTGATTCGGAGCACCTTATTTCTAAATTACAGCAATTAGGATTCAAAACTTATTGTAATCCTGACAATTTACATAATGGCATAGCGGTGGTTAACACTTGCGGTTTTATAGAATCGGCTAAAGAAGAAAGCATCAATGTTATTTTGGAACTATGCCAGGCAAAAGAGGAGGGCAAACTTGAAAAAGTTATTGTCATGGGCTGTCTTTCTCAAAGATACAAGGACCAGCTTGAAGAAGAAATCCCTCAAGTTGATAAATATTACGGCAAATTCAATTGGAATCAAATCATAGACTTTCTGAAAGAAAACTATTCTTTGCCACAAACTCAAAGTAATAGTACTCAACCTTGCATTAATAAAAGAGTTATAACAACTCCCCAACATTATGCTTACATAAAGATTTCTGAAGGATGCAACAGAAACTGCGCATATTGTGCCATTCCGTTAATAACCGGAAAGCAAATAAGCCGCGATATGGAAGACATTGAAAACGAAGTGCGGGCTCTTGTAAAGCAGGGAACTAAAGAATTCCAGATTATAGCCCAAGATTCCACTTCTTACGGCACCGACAATTACCATCGTCAGGCATTACCCGAACTCATAGAACGCCTTTCCGACATTCCAGGCGTGGAATGGCTGCGAATACATTATGCCTATCCCAACAGTTTTCCCAAGAAACTTCTACAAGTAATACGTGAACGCGATAATGTCTGCAAGTATTTGGATATTGCCTTGCAGCATATCAATAACAACGTACTTGAAAACATGCACCGCAACTTTACAAGCCGCGAAACATCCGATTTAATAAAAGAAATCCGTGAAGAAGTTCCGGGCGTAGCATTGCGCACCACGTTTATGGTAGGTTTCCCGGGAGAAACTCAGGAAGCCTTTGACGAGTTGTTGGAATTCACAAAAGACTCAAGGTTTGAGAGAATGGGCGCATTTACTTATAGCGAAGAAGAAGGAACATATGCCGCTATACATTACAAAGACAACATAAAAGAAAGCATCAAGCAGGCAAGACTTAACAAACTTATGAACCTGCAGCAGCAAATATCCGAAGAACTTTGTCAAAAAAGAGTAGGGGACATTTGCCGTGTCATTATAGACAGAAAGGAAAATGAATATTACATAGGAAGAACCCAGTACGATTCTCCCGAAGTTGACGGCGAAGTTCTCATTCACGATGAAGTAAATCTGAATGTGGGCGATTTCTATAACGTAAAAATCACTTCTGCCAACGAATACGATTTATTCGCAGAACTATCAAACTAATGTAAACTATGAACAACAAAGAATTTATAGAACGGCTTACGGAAAAATTGAAAACCACGCCCGAAGAAACCCAAGATTCTATAAATGCGTTGGGCAATGCCATTATTGAAATGCTTGACGACGAAACCTTGTTGGCACTAAAAGGCTTCGGAACTTTCGAAGTCCGCAAACGTATCGAAAGAATTGCCGTAAATCCGGCAACACAACAGAAAATGCTCATTCCCCCCAAGCTTACAATCTCCTTCCGTCCTTCACCAACACTAAAAGAAAGAATTGGCGAATAAACAAATACACAAATTCCCATGGACAGAAAGAATTATACCGACTTAATAGAGGTCATACAAGCACTAAATCCCGATTCGCGCGAAAATATAGATTTGTTCGCACGCACGTTTTTTGAAACCATTACCGAAGGATTAGCCGAGGACAAATTCGTAAAAATAAAAGGAATAGGAACTTTTAAGACCATAGAAGTTTCTTCTCGCGATAGCGTTGACGTAAACACAGGCAACAGGATAAAAATAGGTAAGCACGCAAAAATAACATTTACTCCCGACGCTTATTTTCGCGACATGATAAACAAGCCGTTTGCTCATCTTCAGTCTGTGATCATAAACGAAGGGACGGATGTCAATCTACTGTCAAAAACCGATGTGGAAAGACCAGATGTCCCCCGTACCGAAAACATAGAAAACGAGGAAGAGGAAACTGCAAAAACAAACAACAATACACAAGAAACGGAAGGAAAAGAAATTACGCAACAGGAAGATAATTTGCAGGAAAACAGCGAAGAAATCCAACCGCAAGCGACTTTTGAAGAAGAAGACGCACAGACAAATCCCGAACCTCGGGAAAGTTACGAATACAATACAACTGTCGATACAGAGCCGCCTGTTTTTGAGAACAATGAAGAGGAAGAAACCATTGTATATCAAGGAATCTCTCGTAAAAAATTCGCTGCTTATATTGTCCTGACCGCAGTTCTGTCTTTAATAATCGGTTTTTATGTCGGCAGCCTGAATCTGTTCGGCACCAAACAGAACATAGCCAATGCTACCACCTCGCAAATTCCGGCACAAAACAAAGTGGTTCAAAAAACAAAACCGAAAGCAACCATAAAAAAGGACACTGCAACTATCCATGACAGCAAAGTTGTCAAAAAGAAAGAACCATTTCCCATAATGCCCATGGTTGACGGAGACACATATATGATTACGGGTGAACAGGAAGTTCATGTTTTGAAACAGGGAGAAAACATAACGCAACTTGCCAAACAAATATACGGGCGTAAAAGTTTTGCCAAATACATCATCCGCTTCAACAACATATCCGACCCGGACATGATTACAGTCGGAACCAAACTGAGAATACCCAAACTGGTAAATGCAGAAAAACAAAAGCAGTAAAAACAAACATAAAAACAGAATTTAAGCTTAACCGAAAGATTCCTGTTTTTCAGTATATTATAACAGCAAAAAATATAAGGCACTTATTTTAAAATAAGTGCCTTATATTTTGAAATACATGGCTTGTATTTTTTACAACATGCCTTATGTATTTTTCGGCATCAAATACGTGTTTCGCAACAACGTTTCAAAACACAAAAACAAAACCTTCTTTTTCTTCCGCAAAAACGTGATATTCATGATAACATCGAGAGCAAAAAGCGTTGCAATGATGCTTCTTTTGCCAATTATAAGACCGGTTATTTTAGCTTTGTCTATCTCATAGGCGACGAAAGACATCAACATAGCCGGTGATTCTCTGAGAACCGACAGTTTGAATCTTGTGGATAGTAAAAGAATTCATACAAGTCTTTACAAAACGTTCAATGCCGGAAGCGTAACATATTCAAGAGAAGTGAATTATAAATGGAATACCCTCTGTTTGCCTTATACCTTTAACGCTTCAGGAAATTCCACGGCAGATTTCTATGAAATCAAAAAAATAGCAATGTCGCTATTTACCTAAGCCGTATAAACGGAACAGTAGAAGCGGGTGTGCCTGTCATAGCATGCAAAAAAGCAAACAATGACAAGATTGTGATAAATGCTACCAACGTGCAAGTAGTAGAAAACCCCATAAATGTCTTCCAAAATAATTATTACTTTATAGGAAATTTTACAACAAATGAATTGTTCCTCTCCAATAACGGCTATATCATTGATAATGACTGTTTCAAACTGTATTCCGATTTTCAAAAAGACAAAAAAGGCGACTCGTCCAAAGTTTCATTGGGAGCATTCCGTGCTTGTTTTCTATACAAAAAGGTTCACAAGTAGCACCCAAGACGCTGAAGATTGTTATTGATAAGGATGCGACATCCATTAAACTAGTCCAATTTAACGAAGAGGGATTCAAAGAGTATTATGACGTAACGGGAATACGCCTCAACGCTCTTCAAAAAGGCGTGAACATAATCAAGACTGACAAAAAACAAAGAAAATAATCATTAAGTAATTAAAAACGCGAACAGATGAATTTTTACTAAAAGGATACATGCAAATTTCAGTTGACAGAAACCACTAAAATCAAAAATTTGACGGGATTTTACACTTCAGTTGAAGAGATTAAAATATTTCGTTTGGAGATTGAATAACAAATCTGACTAAGCCCATAGTAAGCCCAAGAGTGAAAACAACATTTTCTTTGGTAAATAATCAACGGAATTAGTAAAGCGAAGTCGAGCAACAGTAAAGAGCCGGTGTTATAAGGAGTTATATCCCGAGAACACCGGCTCTTCTCATTTATAGCAGGGTGATATTGATAAAAGAATTGGTTGTGCGTGCGAGAATAACGGACCGGCACTTCAAAGATTGGGTTTTACTTCTTAGAGTTCATATTAAACATAATTCGTATTATAACAAAATTTTCTTGGTATTGCTTTTGGGGTGTTTTTATATTAATACTTGCAGGAATTTTCGAATTACAGCGAAAAAAACTCCTAAAGTACGGGGCGAAGACGCACAAAAAAATCAAATTTGTAAGTTTCTTGTTTTCAAATAAATGCAAACGCTCAAAAATACAAGGCTTATATTTGAAAATATAAGGCACTTATTTTAAAATATAAGGCACATGTTTTAAAATATATGCCTTATGTTTTTTTACGACAACTGCAACAAGTTTTTCAATACATATTATAGCATTTTCTCAATGCTGAATCTTTTTCGCGGTATCACCACAAATGGGTATTGTGAGTAAGGAAACAAGTGATTAATTTTGCATTATGAATAATTGCGTGTTAAAGAAAAATTGTCTGTCGCATATTCCTTTTGTTTGTTTGGCAATACTGTGTCTATGCATGGGAATAGCTACGTTTACAGAGCTTTATAAAGGTACAGATTTTGCTTTACACTACATATATAACAGTGCCTGGTTTTTTGTATTATGGTTCATTGCTGCAATAACAGCAGTTATATATTTCGTCAAAGCAAAGATGTACAAAAAACTGATTGTTACAGGAATACATCTTTCTTTTATATTGATTTTAGCAGGAGCAGCCATTACGCATATAACCTCAAAACAAGGTCTTCTGCATTTGAGAAATGGAGAAAAGTCAAAGGTATTCATTACAAATGAAGGAGCTGTAGAAAAAATGCCATTTGAAGTATGCTTGTCAAAATTTCAAATAGACTATTACGCAGGGAGTGATGTTGCAGCCAACTATAAAAGCCTGCTGAAAATAACAAATGACAATGGAAAAATGTTTGTGAGAACCGTTTCAATGAACAAAATATTAAAAGAATCGGGCTTCAGACTTTATCAAACATCATACGACGAAGATATGAAAGGCACTACCCTTTCGGTAAACTATGATCCTTGGGGAATTCCCATTACTTATACAGGATATTTTATTCTGTTTATAACAAGTATTTTATGGTTGTTCAATAAAAAAGGGATGATGAGAAAAGCCATGCAAAACATTAACATTAAGTATGTTATTGTTTTCTCAGTTTTGTTTACGGGTTTTCAAAACACACAGGCGCAAAACCAAATATACGTATCCCGAGAGCGGGCAAATGAATTCGGAGAACTGTTGATGAACTACGAGGGACGAGTAACTACCGTAGAGACTTTTGCAAAAGATTTTGTGCTAAAAATTACCGACGGGAAAACTTCTTATAAAAACTTGAATGCCGAACAGATTCTCACCGGATGGATTTTGTTTCCCAACTCATGGGAGAACGAAGATGTCATTTCTATTAAAGACAAGAAATTACGAACATTTTTAGGATTAAATCGCTATACTTCGTATTCCAAGATTGCCACTGCAATATATGGAAGTTCACAAGAAGAGATTTTGAAAGTTGTCGGAGAAAAAGCCGTTCAAAGACTATCGGAAAAGTTGAATTTAATTTATTCCGTAGAACACGGCGAATTGCTAAAAATGTTCCCATACAAAATCGGGAAACAAACAAAATGGTATTCTTATAACGACTCACTGCCTGCAAGTATTCCCCAACAAGATGCCGATTTCATACATTTATCCATGACACAAATTTACGGTGTCATATTAATGAAAAGGCAAGATTTGATAACAGGTATTGTGAAAGACATGAAGAAATTTCAGAAAACAAACGGAGGAAACAATCTGCCATCGGAATTGCAGATGAACTGCGAACATATTCTTAACGTCATTCCCTTTACCGGAATTCTTTACAAAATAAATTTGTTGGTCGGCATATTAGCCTTTTGCAGCATATTCTTGAAAAAGAAAAAAAATGTGCAAGGCGTGTGCATTATAATATCTGCGCTTACAAACATCGTGTTATTGGGAGTGCTTATAATGAGAACGATAATTTCTCAGCACATGCCGTTAAGTAATGGATATGAAACGATAATAGCCGTAGCATGGTTCGTACAGTTTATTTCTTTGATATTTTCCAAACGAATCGTTTTCCTTAATGCTTATGGCTTGATTGGTGTGGGATTTTTCTTGTTGGTAGCATCTTTACAGGCTGCAGATCCCAAGATTACTCCTCTGATGCCGGTATTGTCCTCTCCCCTATTGGCTATACACGTTTCAATAATAATGTTGGCGTATGCATTTATAACACTTTCGTTTTTAGTAAGTCTTTCGGCTTTAATAGCAGGATGCAATAAAAACAAAGAGCATGTTCAAAAGCAAATGGAATATATAGTTAAACTTTTATTGCCTCCGGGAATTGCTACCTTAGGAATAGGAATATTTGTAGGAGCTATATGGGCAAATATTTCTTGGGGGAATTATTGGAGCTGGGATTCAAAAGAAGTGTGGTCGCTTATCACATTTATTGTTTATGGAGTATCACTTCATGATTCGATATTAAAGAAACTTAGCGTACCACGCAATTTTCATTTATATATTGTATGTGCCTACCTTACGGTTCTCATGACATATTTTGGCGTAAACATGATTTTGCCCGGTATGCACAGCTATTCGGGAATGTAAAATAATAAAGCAAACAGAGATGAGACTTTCGGAACTTAAAATGGGCGAACGCGGCGTAATCGTCAAAATATATGGAAACGGAGGCTTCCGTAAACGTATTGTCGAAATGGGTTTCATAAAAGGCAAAACTGTAGAAGCCATTATGAATGCCCCGCTCAAAGATCCTATCATATACAAAATTATCGGGTATAAAGTATCTCTTCGCCGCGAAGAGGCAAAAATGATAGAAGTAATAAGCGAAAGCGAAGTTGAAGAACAAACAAATAATCAAACAAACATTCAAGCCAACACGGAATTAAAACCATTAGAATCGCACGAGCCACAAATAGGAACCTCCGCCCAAACTTTAGGCACCGCAACACGTCAACAGCTAATGGAACATCTTGCAGCCGAAAGAGGAAAAATAATAAAAGTGGCATTGGTAGGGAATCCCAACTGCGGCAAAACTTCGCTTTTTAATATTGCTTCGGGAAGCCACGAACACGTTGGCAATTACTCTGGAGTAACTGTTGATGCGAAAGAAGGAAAATTTGAGTTTAACGGCTACCATTTTATTATCGTTGATTTGCCAGGTACATATTCTTTGTCGGCTTATAGTCCCGAAGAACTTTACGTTAGGAAAAACTTGGTAGAGAATACTCCCGACATTGTGATAAACGTTGTTGACGGTTCAAATCTTGAAAGAAACATGTACTTAACCATGCAGCTGATAGATATGAACTTTCCAATGGTCATAGCTCTTAATATGTTTGACGAATTGGAGAAATCCGGAGACAAGTTTGACTATATGAGTCTAGCATCAATGCTTGGCACACCGATAATTCCTACAATATGTCGTAACGGGCAAGGAATTTCCAAATTGTTTGAAACTGTTTTAGAAGTTTACAATGGAACTAACGACATTGCAAGCAGGCATATTCACGTAAACCATGGGGATTTGCTTGAAAAGTCCATAAACCGCATTAGAACTGCCATAAGTCATGGAGCTACGGATCTCGGTTCAAAATATTCCCTCCGCTTTCTTGCAATAAAGTTACTTGAAAACGACAACGATGTCGCGCAAATTATTGCTTCCGAAAGAAATCACGAAGAAATCGTAGCTGTTGCCTACGAAGAAAAAAAGCGAATTGAAGCAGAATTTCACGAATCGAGCGAATCTGCCATTGTTGATGCAAAATACGGATTCATATCCGGAGCACTAAAAGAAACTTACCATCAACAAACTATTAAGAACAAGCAGAACACATTTAGCGAAAAAATAGACGGAATAGTAACAAATAGATTCTTAGGTTATCCGATTTTCTTCCTTATCCTATTCTTTATTTTTGAAGGAACATTTAAGATAGGACAGTATCCCATGGATTGGATTGATGCTTTCGTTGGTAAAATTGGGGAGTTCGTAGGAATAAACATGCCTGACGGAATATTGAAAGACTTGATAAGCGACGGAATCATCGGAGGTGTCGGGGCTGTAATAGTTTTTCTTCCAAACATCCTTATATTATATTTTTTCATATCCATCTTAGAAGACAGCGGATACATGGCTCGTGCAGCGTTTATGATGGACAAGTTCATGCACAAAATGGGGCTTCATGGAAAATCATTTATTCCCATGATAATGGGGTTCGGATGTAATGTTCCGGCAATCATGGCATCACGAACAATCGAAAGTCCAAAAAGCCGCCTTGTTACCATGCTTGTAACCCCATTAATGTCGTGCAGTGCAAGGCTTCCACTATATATTGTTCTTATTGGGGCATTCTTTCCGAAATATGCCTCTTGGCTCATGCTCGCAGTCTATGCCTTGGGAATAATTATGGCTATACTAATGGCGCGCATATTCAGCAAGTTTTTCATGAAAAAGGGTAACCTGCCGTTTGTAATGGAACTTCCGCCGTATCGTATGCCTACATATAAGACAATAATAAGACATACCTGGGAAAAAGGGCGACAATATTTGAAAAAAATGGGTGGAATAATATTGACGGCAAGCATATTTATATGGGCTTTAGGGTATTTTCCACACCAAGGAACCAATACAGAAGATTCATATCTTGAGCGAATAGGGCATGCAATATCGCCGGTTATGAAACCACTTGGTTTTGATTGGAGGATGAATGCAGGAATAATTGCCGGTACGGGAGCAAAAGAACTTGTTGTGAGTACAATGGGTGTTCTTTACAATCAGACAAACGGGAACATGGAAACAAACAAAACAGAAAACAATAGCGACGAGACAACGCGTTTGCAGAAAGCAGTGCGGAAAACCATGACACCGCGAAGCGCACTGTCATATATTGTTTTCATTCTGCTATACTTCCCATGCCTTGCAACCATTGCAGCTATAAAAAACGAAACCGGCAGTTGGAAGTGGGGATTGTTTACAGCCGTATACACTACTCTACTTGCGTATGTCTGTTCTTTCATTGTATATCAGGTATCTTCTTTGTTTGCATAAGAAAAAAAGAAAAGTACGAACCCGTATGTATAAAACCGGCAGGTGCACATCTGTTTTGCGATGTGTTACGAGGTTCTGTAACTGATAAAAACCATACAAAAAACTTGTTTTTTCAGTCCTCGCAAAGTATATTGTAAAACAGAGACTTATAAAGGCAGAAAATACAAGGCATATATTTTGAAATACAAGGCACTTATTTTAAAATAAGTGCCTTGTATTTTTTACGGAGAGCCTTATGTTTTTCTGAAATAATATTTCCAATATGAAAAACGAGTTTTTACTTGAAAAAAAGCCTCGAATCAAAGACACAATTTCTATAAAGATATTCTGAATAACGAAACTTTATGACTTTCTTTCGAAATTCATAAAGTTGTAGTAGCTTAAATTATTGCCTTTCTTGTATTTTTGTCTTTATCTACTGCAAGGAGTATTGTCTATAAACCGTTTTGTCAATCCCGAGAACTCGTCTATTCTGCGATCTCTCAAATACGGCCACCAACGTCTCACTTCTTCGGTGCGATCAAGGTCAATTTCCACACATATTTCCGCCTCTTCATTCTCCGGTGCCAAAGCTATCATTTCGCCTTGAGGACCGCAGACAAAACTACTGCCCCAGAAATTTATTCCGGGAGTAGCTTGGGAAGGATCTGGCTCATAACCGGCACGATTAACCGTTATTACATGCAGATTATTTGCCACGGCATGACCGCGTTGTACGGTTATCCATGCCTCTCTCTGACGTTTAATTTCTTCTATCGTGTCTTCTGAATTATAGCCAATGGCAGTCGGGTAAATAAGAAGTTGCGCTCCATGCAATGCCATTAGTCTTGCTCCTTCGGGATACCATTGATCCCAACATATTTGCACTCCGAGGCAACCCAAACTCGTATTTATGGGATGAAAACCCATATCGCCCGGCGCAAAATAAAACTTCTCGTAATAGCCGGGATCATCGGGAATGTGCATCTTTCTATATTCTCCAGCAATGCTACCGTCTTTGTCAAACACAACTGCGGTATTGTGATAAAGTCCTGCGGTGCGACGTTCAAACAATGTCGTAACAATAATAATGTTGTTAGCTTTTGCTATTTCACCATAGAACTTTGTGGAATTGCCGGGAATATTTTCGGCTAAATCAAAGTTGTTTACGTCTTCGCACTGACAAAAATAAGGTCCGTTTTGAAGTTCCGGCAAAACAACAAGTTCTGCCCCTTGTTTAGCCAAAGACTCTATTCCCGCCTTGATCTTAATAAGGTTACTATTAAGTTCCGGCAAAACCTTGGGTTGTAAAACACCCACTTTTATTTTATTCATATTGTTTTCGTTTTGTTTGTTTCATACACTCCAGCAGGAAACTGCATTGCGCTGCAATGTATAGAACCATGCTGACGAATCAAAGCAGTTGAAGGCACTGCTATAATTTCTCTATCTTTATATATATTGCCTATTGTTTCAAGAGCCACGTTGTCATTCGAAGGCTGATTGTAAGTAGGAACAAGCACTGCATCATTAATTACAAGGTAGTTCGCATATGTTGCAGGCAGGCGCTCGCCGTTTTCTTTATCGTATATGGCATCAGGCATAGGCAAAGGTTCAAGTTTGAAAGGTTCTTCCTCTCTTTGTGAAAAGCCTTTAAGTTCTTCCTCCATAAGAGCCATTTCCTCGTAATGTGAATCTTGGGGATTCGAACACTTAACGTATGCTATTATATCATTTGGACACATGCGCGCAAGCGTATCAATATGTCCGTCAGTATCATCTCCCTCAAGTTTTCCATGCTTCAGCCACAAAACTTCACGCAAATTGAACACTTCCCTAAGCATTCGTTCTATGCCGGCTTTGTCAAGTCCTGCATTTCGTTGAGGCGACAGCAAACAACTTTCTGTAGTAAGCAATCTGCCTTTACCATCTGTTTCTATTGACCCGCCTTCAAGGATAAAATCTTTCTTATTTACGTAATTACCATGCAGTATGCCTGCATCTTTCAATTTTGAATTTATGGTATTATCTTTATCTGCTTTGAATTTGTTGCCCCATCCATTGAAACCGAAGTCAAGTATATCCACTCCTTTTCGTGTAATCTTTGACAGCACGCCGCTATCTCTTGCCCATGTGTCATTTATGGGACATTCATAAAGGCAAATATTTCTTATACAGCGAGAAGGTAATCTTTCGTGCAAGAGCTTTTCTACATATTGCTTTTGTGATGTAACCACTAAAAGAGTCTCTTTTTGTGATATTTCGAAGGCTATACGCACGTAACAATCTGTTACTTCGGAAAGCATGTATTTCCAATCCGTATCATCTGTAGGCCAAATTAATTGTACGCCGCTTTGGGGGAACCATTCGGGAGCAAAAAAAACGTCGCTTGTCTGCTTGAAGTTTTTTTCTTTCCATAATCGCATGGATTCTGTGGTTGATTCAGATTGCCCTCTGCGTGATTTTCCAAACATTGCCATATTCAAATCTTGTTTTTAAGATAATCCTTACCTAAGGAAGCCTATTTTGAATACAAATTTACAAAAACACAGAAAGTTGTAACGGATTTGCATATGATAAAACAGCCCTAAGACATTGGGTTAGCCCTCAATTTCGGAAAGCTCAAGCCATCGATTGCTTTTTTCATCGAGTTCCTTCTCACACAAAGGCAAACGCTTGCTCATTTCCGTTATCTTTTCTACGCTTGCAAGTCCATTGCTTAAAGACTCTATTATTTCTTTTTTCTCATTTTCAAGAACAGAAATTTCTTCTTCAAGTCTTTCAAGTTCTTTACGCTCCTTGAAAGAAAGTTTGCGACTATGATTGTTTTGACGCTTTACTTTTACTTCAGACGAAGAGTTTTTCTCGTTTTCCTGCTTTTCCTTTTGTTTTTCTTTGCAATGTTCTCTGTATTGAGTATAGTTTCCTGGATAATCTTCTACGTCAGCATTCCCATTAAAAACCAACAAATGATCCACCACTCTATCCATAAACCATCTGTCGTGCGAAACTATTATAAGGCAGCCTTTGAAGTTTACCAAATACTCCTCAAGCACCTGTAAAGTTTCAATATCAAGATCGTTTGTTGGTTCGTCAAGAACAAGGAAATTCGGATTCTTCATCAACACAGTACAAAGATAAAGTCTCCGACGTTCTCCTCCGCTTAGTTTATAAACATAGTTGTTCTGTTCTTTGGGAGAAAACAAGAAATGTTGTAAGAATTGCATTGCACTCAGTTTCTTTCCTCCACCAATGTCTATTGTTTCCGCCACATTTCTTACTACGTCTATAACTTTCATTTCGTTATCAAACTTTAAGCCTTCCTGCGCGAAATACCCGAATTTTACGGTCTCCCCAATGTTTATTTTGCCGGAATCAATGCTTTCTAAACCTAAAATCATTTTTATGAAAGTTGATTTTCCTGAGCCATTGCCTCCAACTATGCCTAATTTTTCATAGCGCGAGAAATTATAGTAGAAATCTTCGAGAATCTTTTTAGTCCCGAAAGCTTTTGACACGTATGCAATCTCTATTATTTTAGAACCTATATAAGTGCTCTTCGCTGCTAATTTTATGTTTTGCTTCTCAATATTCTTATGAGCCAACTCTTCTATTGCAGCAAAATTTTCTTCACGGTAACGTGCTTTATGACCGCGGGCTTGCGGCATGCGTCTCATCCATTCAAGTTCCCGACGATAAAGATTGTTTGCACGCAACACTTCTGCTTTTTCCGAATCCTTGCGTTCTTGTCGTTTGGTAATATAGAAAGAATAACATCCCTCATAGCAAAACATTTTATGATCTTCAAGTTCGTAAATACGATTGCACACATGTTCTAAGAAATACCTGTCATGCGTAACCATTAAAAGTGTTATGGAGGGATGCGAAAGATATTTCTCAAGCCACTCAATCATTTGCAAATCCAAATGGTTTGTAGGTTCGTCAAGAATAAGGATATCCGGTTCACGAAGCAGTACATTTGCAAGAGCGACTCTCTTACGTTGTCCGCCGGACAAATTCTTCATTTTTTCGTCAAAATCGGTTATTTCCAATTTAGACAAGACTTCCTTTACCTTATATTCATAGTCCCATGCACCGGAAACATCCAAACGATTTGCATATTCGGAAATTGTTTTGTCGTCATTCTTCGAAACGCCCTCAAAGTACATTCTTACGATATCAGAGAACTCATTACTATTGTTCAGACAAGCTTCAAGAACCGTTTGTTCGGGAGAGTAATCCGGAGTTTGTTCAAGATAGCCAATCTTTATGTCCTTACGATAAACTATAGAACCACTATCGTAGCCTTCTTTACCGCTAAGAATATTAAGAAACGTAGATTTTCCCGTGCCGTTACGCCCAACAAGTCCAACTTTTTGTCTTTCCAACACACTGAAAGAAGCATTGTCCACGATAGTCAAATCGCCAATATTCTTACACAATGAGTTTACATCAAGATATGTTTTAGCTTCTGCCATTTATTTGGGTTTTAGTAAGGTTTACTTCGTCAATCAGAACTGCTTATCGTAAATTTTTCAAGATCATACATAGAGCCGTTGTACACGTTCAAATCCACATAAGATTTTATCCCATCAACTTTGCCATAATCTGTATGTTGCCAAAATTTCCACTCTCCTTGATAACGCAATGTGTCAACATAATAATGTGCAATCCAATATGGGTAATCGTCAAATTCCTTGCTCGAAAAATACTTCTGCTTAAACTTATAGTATGTATAGAGTATCGGTTTTACATGATACTCCTTTTCGACTGTTTTCAACCATTCAAGAGCGTTTCTTTCTATTTCCTTGCTTGTTAAATTGCCTGTTTTTTCAAAATCCAAGACTGGAGGCAAATCGCCTTCCTCAAGATGTACTTGCTTCAAAAAGTATTCTGCCTGACTTTTGGCATCCACACCGGGAACAAAAAAATGATATGCACCACGGATAAAACCATATTGAGATGCCTGATAGAAATTGTCTGCAAAATTTTGGTCAAGCAACGAATTCCCTTCGGTGCTTTTCATTATTATAAACCGAACCGGAGTTCCTTCAATAAGTGCACCATGCAGTTTGTCCCAATCTATTTTTCCTTGATAGTGCGAAATATCTATCCCTTGCACCGAATAGCCCTCCGGATACTTTGTTTCTCCGAAAATAGCTTTCCATATTAATGTGTTTTTGGGAGAAAGAAATACAGACTGAAACAGAAAAAGGTATGCAACGCACAACAATGCAGCACCAAGCAACAGTTTCCACGCCGGCAACTTAGCAAGCGTTTCAAACAAGTTCCTATTTTTAGCTCTACGCTTTGAATACCTTCTTTTATACTTCATGACAAACAAAAAAATAAGTTCCCGCCGGCATTTTTCAAGCAAGACGGTGAACTTATTCTTTTAATTATTTCTGTTTATTATTTGCTCTGTTCGAGTTTCAATGTCATTGTAGGCTGGTCGCACACTTCGGTAGGACCGAAATACTGAATAGGACCGGGATATACGAAACAAGTATTGCGACGCCACTCTTCGCGATGTGAAGCAAATTCTTTGAACGGTTTTCCATTCAAATCCACGAGAGCTTTACGAATAACCGGCTTCATTTCTCCGTTGCGACGTTCCATATTAAACATCATGGTAATAGGCACACCGCCGGCAATCCATTCTTCTGCAGGAGCCGTAGTATTTTTTACTATAGCCATGTAACCGGTTTTGCCATTGGAAATAAGTTCCGAAGCACTTATGCCAAGAGCGTAGCAATAATCGGCATCGTAATTGGAAGGAGCTGCGCATCGTCCTTCATATCCGAAGAAGTGGTGCTGTGCAGCAAACTTGCCATTGAACTTCCCCTCTTTTTTCCATTCGGCGAGCTTGTTGGCAACCATTTCTGAAAGGAGTTTTTCTGTTTCAATAAGAGAAACCTGAACATTTCCATGCGGGTCGCGTTCCATTGTAAGCTGTTTTGCCACACCTTCAGGCAGAGATGCATAAACTGCAGCATTTTCACCGGTAAGTTTCGACTTTATCCAATTGTAATGATCCTTGGGTTCTACTTTCTTTCCTTCTTCGCTTGCAAGCAAGTCATTCAATTCTGCTATAAGACGCTTGATTGCAGGGATAAATTCGATGAGTCCTTCAGGAATAAGAACCGTACCGAAATTGTTTCCGTCGGCAGCACGGTCTGCAACTGCTTGAGCTATATATGTTACTATTTCGTCCAAAGAAGTATCGTTCTTCTCCACTTCTTCCGAAATAATAGTTACGTTAGGATGACACTGCAAAGCACATTCTAGAGCAATATGTGAAGCCGAACGACCCATAAGCTTTATGAAATGCCAATACTTTTGTGCAGAATTTGCATCGCGTTCGATATTACCAATAACTTCCGAATAAGTTTTGGTTGCAGTATCAAAACCGAAGCTTGTTTCAATCTGATCATTCTTCAAGTCTCCGTCAATTGTTTTGGGACAACCTATAACCTGTATGCCATAGTTCTTTGCAGCATAATACTCTGCGAGAACGCAAGCATTAGTATTTGAATCGTCTCCGCCAATAATAACCAAAGCCTTGATTCCGAGCTTTTCAATGATTTCGCGACCCTTTTCAAATTGTTCTACTTTCTCGAGTTTGGTTCGACCAGAACCTATCATATCGAAACCACCTGTATTTCTGTAGTTGTCTATAATGTCGCTTGTAAGTTCCATATAGTTATGATCAACAAGTCCACCCGGACCCATGAGGAAACCATACAAACGATTTTCTGGATTCAAACGTTTGATTCCGTCAAATATACCACTTATAACATTATGTCCGCCGGGTGCCTGACCGCCGGAAAGTATTACGCCTACATTGATAGGCTCATTAGTCTTTTTTTCTCCAGGAACAAATTCCACAAGCGGAAGACCATATGTTTTGGGGAAAAGTTTCTTTATTTCGTCTTGGTCTCCCACGCTTTGAGTTGGCTTTCCTTCTTTCACATCAACAAAGCCACGAAGAGCCTTGGGAAGTTTGGGAGTATATGCTTCCCTTGATTTTTGTAATACGCTTTTTTCCATCGTAAAATGATTGATTAATTACAAATGCAAATTTAAGAAATAAAGCCCAACCTGCAAAAACCAAAGCACAAAAGTATTGCAGGATAAAACAGCAAAATAACAGGGAAAGATTTTCTTTATTTTGAAATATATCCACAATGATATTTATGCAACAAACGATATGTGTTTCTTATAAAAAAATGTCTTTGGCGATTGGAAAAGAGCAACAGCAATTTCACTTTTGCTTTTTGGCGCAAACACAAGTCGAACTTTGTTTTTTTTCATTATAAAACATGCAAATAGCTGGCATTTTTGAGCACTTTTATACGGTCCTGTTTTTCAGACATTTGAAACTGCAAAAAATACAAGGCACTTATTTCAAAATATAAGGCACATATTTTAAAATATATGGCTTGTATTTTTCACGACAAGCCATGTGTTTTTTCCGTCCGCCCAAACAAACCTAAAATTTGACATCTTGCAACTGCGAAAACCACATATCGGTTCAGTCTGCAGGATTCTATTACATATTATAACACAACATCGGGATGCAGGTTCTGCAAAATTCACTACCTTTGCATGATTTCGCTTCAAAAACAGCAAAAACGTCTCTAAAAAAAATGAACAACGTAACTATAGCAGTCAGCGACAAGAAATTCAAACTCCTGTACGGCGCATCGGAAATCAATGCCCAAGTGGAACGCATGGCAAAAGACATAAAACGCGACATGACCGGACGCAAGCCTTTATTTATATGTATGCTCAACGGTGCTTTCATGTTTGCCGCAGACGTATTGCGTGCCATAGGCGAACCGTGTGAAATTCGCTTTGTGAGACTTTCCTCATATAGCGGAACAAAGTCAACGGGCAAAGTGAACAACATTCTCGGTCTTGACGTTGACTTGAAAGGGCGCGACGTGGTGATTCTCGAAGACATAGTGGAAACCGGTTGCACCATGCACTCTTTCATTGAAGACATAAAGAAAGATGCCCCCGCTTCGGTGAGTGTTGCATCGCTCGTTGTAAAACCCGAGAGACTGAAAGAGAAAGTGGAAATAAAATACGTGGGATTCAAAATGAAAGCCAACGACTTTATCGTAGGCTATGGCATGGATTACAATCAGGAAGGGCGTAATCTGTCAGACATATATATAGTGGAAGAATAAAATAACAAGAAAAATAAGATTTCAAAGATGAAAAATATTGTGATTTTCGGCGCACCCGGTTCTGGAAAGGGAACGCAAAGTGATAAGATTGTGGCAAAATACGGTTTCAAACATATTTCGACAGGCGATGTTTTGCGCAACGAAATAAAAAACGGCACAGAACTCGGAAAGACAGCCGACAGCTACATAAAAGACGGCAAGCTGCTGCCCGATTCTCTCATGACCGACATACTTGCTTCGGTATTCGACAAAATGTTGCCCTGCGACGGAGTAATATTCGACGGTTTCCCACGCACAGTTGCCCAAGCCGAAGCCCTCGACAAGATGTTGGCAAAACGCAATACCGAAGTAAAAGCCATGATAGAGCTTAGCGTGCCCGACGAAGAACTTATGAAACGCCTCATAATGCGCGGAAAAGTTTCCGGAAGAAGCGACGACAACGAAAAAACCATAAGCAAGCGTCTCGATGTTTACAAAAGCCAGACTTCTCCGCTTATCGATTGGTACAACAACTGCAACAAACACTATCACATAGAAGGTGTGGGAAGCGTTGACGATATATTCGCAAAAATAAGCGAGGTAATCGACAAACTCTAAGCCTTTAAGCACAAAAAAACTTTCAAGCACAAAAAACAACAGAATGCCCGAAAGCAATTTCATAGACTACGCCAAAATATATTGCCGTTCCGGAAAAGGCGGAGCAGGTTCCGTTCACCTTCACAGGGCAAAGTATCAGCCCAAAGGCGGTCCCGATGGCGGCGATGGCGGACGCGGCGGAAACATTTACCTTCGCGGCAACCGCAACCTTTGGACTCTTATTCATCTTCGCTATAAACGCCACGTTTTTGCAGGGAATGGCGGAAACGGTTCCAAAGATTGCTCTCACGGAAAAGACGGCGAGGACTGCTACATAGATGTGCCGTGCGGAACTGTGGCTTATGATGCCGACACGGGGGAATATCTTATGGACGTAACCGAAGACGGGCAAGTTGTTTTACTGCTGAAAGGCGGACGCGGAGGCTTGGGAAATTGGCAATTCCGCACTGCCACACGCCAAACTCCAAGATTCGCGCAACCGGGAGAGCCTGCGCAGGAAAGAAATGTGATTCTTGAGCTGAAACTCCTTGCCGATGTAGGATTGGTAGGCTTTCCAAACGCAGGAAAGTCAACTCTTATTTCCACACTGTCGGCTGCACGACCGAAAATAGCAAACTATCCGTTCACAACACTTGAGCCAAGCTTGGGAATAGTGAACTATCGCGACGACAAATCGTTTGTAATGGCGGACATACCGGGAATAATCGAAGGAGCAAGCCAAGGAAAAGGTTTGGGATTGCGATTCCTTCGCCATATAGAGCGAAATTCTCTGCTTTTGTTCCTTATTCCCATTGATTGCGACGACATAAACAAAGAATATGGCATTCTGCTAAACGAATTGAGCCAGTTCAATCCGCAAATGCTTGACAAGCACCGTGTGGTAGCCATTACAAAATGCGATACAGTGGACAACGAGACCATAGAACTTATAAAGCCTCACGTCAATCTCGATGTTCCGGTGGTTTATATCTCTTCTGTGGCTCACAAAGGCATGGATGTTCTTAAAGACATCCTTTGGGAAGAGCTCAACAGTGAGAGTAACAAATTGGAAGCCGTTCAAACGGAGCATCTTGTACATCGTCGTCGCGAAGCTTCGCAACTTGCGGGGCTTGAAGAGGCGGAAGATTCCGTGGATTTGGCAGAAGATATTTCCGACGAGGCAGAAGACGAATACACCGATTGACATAAAATGAAAATTCCCGCGCTTCACTATTACGACATCTCTCCCAATGCGATAGCTTTCAGTTCTACGCGCCACGGAGGCTATGGTAATGGTAATTACAAGGAATTTAACATAAATCTTTTCTGTGGCGATTCGCCCGAAGCCATATCAAAAAATAAAACAGCCCTGTGCAGAGAGCTCGGCATTGAAGAATCTGCGCTCGTTTTTCCTCATCAGATTCACCAAACACGCGGTGTGGTAATAGACAAAGAGTTTCTCGGATTGCCGGAAAGCGAACGCAAGGAAAAGCTCGAGGGTTTCGATTATATTGCAACGCAAGAAAAAGGAATTTGCATAGGAGTTTCCACCGCCGATTGCGTTCCTGTTCTTCTCTACTTCAGCAATCCGCAGACAATTGCAGCCATACACGCAGGTTGGCGAGGCACATTGAAAAGAATAACTCTCAAAGCGGTAGAAGAATTAAAGAAAAATCAGGGAGTAAATGCCGAAAGTTGCCGAGCAATCATAGGTCCGTCAATTTCGCGTGAGGCTTTCGAAGTAGGAGACGAGGTTTATGAAAGTTTTCAGAGCGAAGGTTTTGACATGCCAAGCATTTCCACGCGCATAAACGGCAAATGGCACATAGATTTATGGAAAGCCAACGCCATGCAACTCGAAAGTGCAGGAATATGTGCCGAAAACATTCGAACTTCCGGCATATGCACATATAATAATAACGCGGACTATTTCTCGGCACGCAGACAGGGAATCAATTCCGGCAGAATATTTTCAGGAATACTAATCAAACAAAAAGCATGAAAACAAGAAACTTAATATATTTCTTACCTATATTTCTGTTGATGCTGCTTTTTACTTCGAGCACGGAGCAAAATCACGATTTCTCACCGGCAGAAAAGCAACAGATAAACATTTCCACGCCGGGACTTTTCTCGAAATCCAAATCTTTCACCGTTGATTTTTCTTCACTTAAAGAAAATGAGTATTCTTTTCCGCTTCCCGTGGGCAAATGCGAAGTTTCATCGAGAGGACTTAACATAAAAACAAAAAAAGGCGATGCTGTTAAAGCCATGTTTGACGGAATTGTGAGACTTTCACGCAATTTGCCGAGCCACGGAAATGTTATTGTCATAAGACATTCCAATGGTTTGGAAACCGTATATGGCAACAACGCCCAAAACATGGTAAAAGTCGGCGACCGCGTTAAAACCGGTCAGACAATAGCTATAGTCGGAGGAAGTGGCGAAGAGGCTAAACTTTCTTTCGAAATTATGGTAAACGGTTGCAACATAAATCCGCAAACGCTGCTGTCCGTTAAATCGCACAAACTTCACAAGCATGTGTTTGCTTTCACCGACAAGGGAAAGAGCGTAGCCGTTGAAATAAGCGATGCCCAGGACGAGGAAGTAGACGAAGACGAGAATGCAGTGATTGACCTTGATCGCGAAATTTCGGCAAGCGAACAAAGAAATGTCAGTGTCAAAACTCCGGGATTGTTTGACAATACAAACTCCATTACCATCAATATTGCCGAATACGGCGACAAAGATTGGAGCTATCCCCTACCCGATGCAAAACTAATAAGTCCCTATGGAGGAAAACGCAGACACAGCGGAGTGGATTTGAAAACCAAAGCCAATGACACTATTGTGGCAGCTTTTGCAGGGAAAGTGAGATTCTCCAAAAGCTACAGCGGATATGGCAATGTAATTGTGATAAGGCACGCATCAGGTTTGGAAACTCTTTACTCACATAACTCCAAAAACTTTGCAAAAGTGGGCGATTGGGTAAAGGCAGGGCAAGCGATTGCTCTTACAGGCAGAACCGGCAGAGCCACAACGGAGCACTGCCATTTTGAAATAAGAGTAAACGGCAGGGCATATAATCCGAATCTCATTTTCGACCATACAAACCACAGTTTGAAAAGGGTAAAACTTGTGGCAAACAAGTCGGGAAACATTTCTGTTTCCACGGTAAAATAAAAACAAGGCATGTTGTAAAAAATACAAGCCATATATTTTAAAATACAAGGCACTTATTTTAAAATAAGTGCCTTGTATTTTTTAACATTTCTTACACAGGAATAATTGATTGACTTTCAGTGCTTTTTTCAAATGCTCATTTTTTCATTTTCCGGCATCCCTAAGACCCGAAATTTGTATCAGGAAATCAAAAACCGAAATATGTGTAATTTCATCCGAAGTTCTTGTCAGAACATCTTGCGAAGCATATCCTATCTTTGCAACACATAAATACAAGCATTGATTTTCGAACATAATATGAGTACAAAAACAAAATCAGTCGCAGAGAAGCATTGAAACGCATCGGAGCAGCAGTATTTGGCAGCACGATTGCTTCGTCAGGATTACTTTCGCTTACCTCATGCAACATGAAAAAACAAAACGAATCATCTTTTATTTCACAGGAACAGGCAACTGTCTTTATGTGGCACGACAATTAGGCGGCAAAGACGCCGAGTTGCTAAGCATTCCACAGCTCATGAAGCACAAGAAATTCAAGTTCGAAGCCGATGAGATAGGTCTGGTATACCCCATATACGGACACACGCCCCCAAATATGGTTCGCCATTTCATCCAAAAAGCACAACTGAAAGCCGATTACAGGTTCGCCGTTCTCACATATGGCAACAGAAAATGCAGTGCTGTGGAAACATGAGACGATGTGTCCCGAAAAGCCGGAACAAAGTTCGACTATATCAACACAATAAAAAATGGTTGACAACTGGCTGCCCAATTTCGACATGAACGAACAGGTACTGATTAACAAACACATCCCTGAAAAACTTGAAGAAATAAGCGCCGGGATTGCCGAAAAGAAACATTGGCACGAACCTGTCTCGCAGGAAGAGCGCGAACAGCATCAGGGATTTCTGGAAAGGTCGGGAGTTAATCCCGATACCGGCTTCACTTTGAAAAGTGAGGATTACTTTACCATAACCAACGCCTGCATCGGTTGCGGAGCCTGTGTATCGGTTTGTCCTCATGGAAATTACAAACTTTTGTCGCAGGGAGTGGAAACCGGAGGAGACTGTGATTTCTGTTTTGCATGCATACAAAACTGTCCGCAAAAAGCCATTCAGTTTGCCAAGAACGAAAGTGCTCCGCTACTTCGCAATGGCGAGAAGAATCCCAACGCACGCTATCGCAACGAACACGTTTCATTAATGGACATAAAGTTGGCAAACAATCAATTCTAAGCCACCGCGCATTTGTCATAATATTCCGGGCGTTTGCATGCTGCCTTTTGCAAAACAAGAGAAAGCAGTATGCAACGCCCGATTTCTTTATCTCGCAACCACTTACTTATAGTGCAAAAAACAGTCTGAATATCACGGAATCTTACTATATTTGCATTTATGAAAATCTTTACTTCAAAACAGCTACGTGAGCTTGACGCATATACAATAAAGAGCGAGTCGACAACTTCTCGCGTTCTCATGCAACGGGCATCCCTTGCCATGAGCAAAGTAATACTGCAACGCTTCAGCTTAGACCGCCGCGTAATTGTTTTTGCAGGTCCGGGAAACAATGGAGGAGATGCACTGTCCATTGCAGACTATCTTGGAGATGCAGGAATAAAAGTAGAAGCATATTTCTTTAATATAGGCAGCAAAACAAGCCCGGACTGCGAAGAATTTGCGGCAAAACTCAACAAAAACAAGAATGTAAACATTACAGAGATAACCAAACAATTCGACCCGATAAAACTTTCGGAAAACGATATAGTTATTGACGGTCTGTTTGGAACGGGACTAAACAAACCGCTTAACGGAGGTTTTGCAGGACTTGTGAGATTCATTAATTCCCAACCCGCTTACGTTATTTCCATTGACGTTCCTTCGGGATTAATGTGCGAAGACAATTCTTTCAACGTGCGACAAAACATTGTGCGAGCCGATTTAACTCTCACCGTAGAGCTTCCCAAACTCGCTTTTTTCCTTGCCGACACTGCGCCTTACGCAGGAGAAATTGTAAGAGTGCCTATTAATCTCAACCAAGAGTATAAAGAAAAGACCAATACCCCTTTCACCACCATAAGCAACGGAGACGGACTTCCGCAAATCAAGGTTCGCAATCCCTTTTCCCACAAAGGAACTTTCGGACACGGCTTGCTGATTGGCGGTTCTTACGGAATGGCGGGAGCATCTGTGCTCGCAGGAAAAGCATGTCTGAGAAGCGGAATAGGAAAACTGACAATCCACGTACCGGGATGCAATAAAGACATACTGCAACAGACTGTGCCCGAAGCAGTACTCTCTATTGACAGCGGAACACGCTATTTCTCTCACGCCGAAAGCACAGTGCCTTTCGAAGCAGTGGCTATCGGTCCGGGATTAGGCAATTTTCATGACACGGCAAATGCTTTTATTGAGCAAATACGCAATTGTCAGGCTCCGCTTGTCATAGATGCCGATGGACTTAACATACTTTCCGAACACAAAGGTTGGATTGCACAAATTCCGCGAAAGACTATTTTAACACCACATCCCGGAGAATTTGCACGGCTCACCGAAACCGAGAACGATTGTTTCAAAATGCTCATGGAAGCTCGCGAAATGGCAATGCACTATCAGTTATATATTATCCTGAAAGGTCATTATACATTCATAAATACCCCGGAAGGACACACATATATAAATACGTCGGGAAATGCAGGCATGGCAACGGCAGGAAGCGGGGACGTACTGACGGGCATGTTGCTTTCTTTCCTTGCGCAAGGCTATTCGCAAGAAGATGCGTGCCGCCTCGGAGTTTATCTTCACGGACTTGCAGGAGATTTAGCCGCTAACGATTTGGGCGAAGAGGGAGTTATTGCCTCCGACATAGTGAACTACATTCCCAAAGCCTTTAAGAGGCTGCACGAATTGCCTGATTTTTCGTCCGATCTCTGAACTTGTACAAAATTGTAGAAACAAACGAACATAGAAATGAACAAATCATTCATATTTTCCTGCCTGTTGGCTCTCACAAGTGCAGGTGTTTCAGCTCAAACCGAGGTTACGCCATACACTCCGGGCATAACGCCGGAAGGAATTACCTATTATCTTCCGCGAACAGAATTAAGAATCAGAATAACCGCCACCTGCGTCAAATATACTCCCGGAGATTTCAGACAATACTCCGAACGTTACCTGCGATTAGGCAATATTCCCAAAGACGCAGCCACTACATGGAAAATTGATGACGTAAAGATTTTCACCGAAGGCGTTCCCGACGAAAGCAAAGTGTTCTCTATAAAACTGGCTCAGAAGACTTCCGCGCCGCTTGCAGGGCTTACGAAATCAGGAATACTGATGTCGATAAACGCACAAGCCACGGCTCCCGAAGCAATTCCCGAAATGCCGAAACCTGTCATTGTGAACAATAATTTGAATCCCCGGGATTATATGACACAGGAGATTCTTACGGCAAGCAGCATATCAAAACAGGCGGAACTTACGGCTGCAGAAATCTACGACATACGCGAGTCGCGCTCGGCTCTTGCTAAAGGCGAAGCCGACAACATGCCTAAGGACGGCGAACAGCTGAAACTTATGATTGACAACCTGAATACACAGGAACGAGCCTTACTACAGTTGTTCAAAGGCACGGAAACTACAGAAACACGCTCATTTGATTTTGTTTATATCCCTACCGAGGACAAAGAGGAAGTACTCTTTCGTTTTTCAAAGAAGCTTGGCGCGGTCAATGCGGACAATCTTGCTGGCGAACCCATTTATATTAGCATAAAGGACAAACATACAGTTCCGACTCCTGCGGTTACGGACAAGAAAAAGAAAGAAGTTATGGACGTTCGTTATAATGTTCCGTCCGAAGTGGAGGTTAAGATTTTCAATTCCGATAAAGTTTTTGCCTCGGGTACATATCCCATGGGACAGTTTGGCAATGTGGAACATCTCGGAGCGGAGCTTTTCAACAAGAAAATGGAAACTCAGGTGTTTCTGAACCCTGTTACGGGCGGAATAGAGAAAATTCAGCTGCCCGAACCCTCGAAATAAACGAAACTATCAGTCAACAACAAAAGCTGTGGAGCACTTGCTGCTTCACAGCTTAATTATAATATCAAAAACAAAACTTACGGTCATGATAAAAGTATTTTTGGCAATAAGTCGATGGCTTGCCGGCTACACATCATTCTTTATCATCGGAATAGCAATCTTCACATTTTTTCTTCCTCACACTTTCGATTGGGTAAGAGGCAATACGCAAACCGTGATATTGGGAGTTATAATGCTCACAATGGGTCTCACGCTCACCACCGAGGACTTCCGCATTTTGGCACGCCGTCCTTTAGACATTTTCATTGGTGCGGCAGCACAATTCATCATTATGCCAGGTGTGGCATACATTCTTGTCCATGTCTTTCACCTCTACCCGCCCATAGCCATAGGCATATTGCTCGTGGGGTGCTGTCCGGGCGGAGTGTCGAGCAACATTATGTCGTATTTGTGCCATGGCGACGTGGCTTTTTCCGTAGGCATGACCTGCGCTTCCACTTTGCTTGCCCCCTTTATGACTCCCTTTCTCATGAAGCTGACTGCCGGACAAATTGTTGCGGTTGACATCGTTGGAATGTTCCTAAACATTCTCATCGTAACCATCATTCCTGTTGCCATAGGCTGCACGCTCAATTACTTTTACAGCAAACGCAGTTACTTCCCCACTCTCCAAAAACTCATGCCGGGAGTCAGCGTGCTCTGTCTGGCAATGATTGTGGGCGGAGTCATATCCACGGTTCACGACGACCTCGTTTCGCGCGGACTCATCCTGTTTGTCTGGACATTCGCTGTGGTTCTATGCCACAACAGCCTCGGCTATCTCTTGGGATGGTTTGCCGGAAAACTTGCAAGATTCAACACCGCCAAAAAGCGCACCATAAGTATAGAAGTGGGAATGCAGAATGCGGGACTTGCCACAGTGCTTGCTTCAAATTTCTTTGCATCCCAACCACTGGCAGTACTGCCGTGCGCCATAAGTTGTGCATGGCACTCCATTTCGGGTACAATTTTGGCGGGATTATATCTGCAATACGACCGTAGACATGCGCACAAGGAAACAAAATAATGCCACATTTTTTGATGTCGAACGCATGCCCGAAAAAACATAAGGCATGTTGTAAAAAATACAAGCCATATATTTTAAAATACAAGGCACATATTTTAAAATAAGTGCCTTGTATTTTTGCTCTTTATAAGACTCTGAAAATCAATATCCTTTTTCCGGCGTTTTTCATACCGAAAATCCGTCGAAAAAAAGCACAAAAATAAAATCATCACATTCTTGTAACAAAATGCCATGCACTGCGTAATAACAGTAAACAATCAAAAATTAAGATAATCATGAAAAAGAATTTATTAACAGCAAGCCTCATTTTAGGATTTGCATTTTTGGTGAACACAGGATGTGCCGACTCAAAAAACAACGGATTGTCGAAACTTAAAAGTCTTGAAAAACTTGAAAATCTTTCAAGTCTCGCCGATGATATTGATATTGATGATTTGGAAGAAATCAGTAATTCCGACAAAAACAACGGCAATGAAGAAACCGCAAAAAAGACATACAATTTGAAAGGCTTCAACAAACTGTCTGTTTCCGGCTTTGCAAGCATACATTTCACGCAAAGCAATTCATACGAAATAAAGGCAGAAGGAACTCCGCGCCTCGTAGACAATATAAAAATCCACGTAAAAGACAATACACTGAAAATAGAGTACAAAGATAACCAAAGAATAAACGGTAATAACGAACACTTGAACATTTACATCAAAGCTCCCAATCTCGATTCCTTTGAAATGAGCGGAGCATGCGGTTTTACTGCAGAAAGCATTAAATCCAAGGACTTCAATTGCGAGATTTCAGGCGCGGTACAATGCTATATAGGAAAATTGCAAAGCACCGAGGCAAAATTTGATATCAGTGGCGCAGCAAAAGTAAAGATGGATGTTGAAGCAGACCGCTTGTCCGTTGATAACTCAGGTGCAGTAAAAACCCTACTCGCCTTCAAAGGCAAACGACTTGATATTGACAACAGCGGCGCAAGCAAGATGGACATAAACGTGAACTGCGAGGAACTTTATTCAGACAACTCCGGAGTTTCGAAAATCATATATACCGGTACCGCCGACAAGACCCACATTGAAAACAGTGGCATGGCAAAAACAAGCACACGGGATTTGAACAATCTCTGATAGCTTCCGATTTTCCCGATGACAGGAGAAAACTTCAAGAAAAACCTATCTGCGCTTCGCCGCGAACTGTTAGCCACGGCAAGACAATACTTCCCCGACAACGAAAAAGCCGAGGATATGGTTCAAGACACTCTCCTGCGACTGTGGGAAATGAAAGAAAATCTGCGCGAACCCATAAACGGCATAGCAAATGTGATTCTGAGAAATCTTGCAATCGACAATTTGCGCCGCCAAAAGCCAACAGTAAACATAGAACAGGTTGACATAGGTTCGCCGCCCGACAACGATAACCACGAACGCTATCTCAGAGTGATGAACATAATAGACACTCTGCCCGATATGCAACAAACACTGATACGGCTGCGACTTGTTGAAGGAATGGACTATAAAGACATCTCCAAACTCACAGGAATAAAAGAAGCAACCATAAGACAAATCATAAGCAGAGCCAGACTGGCAATAAGAAAACAATACATAAAAAAGGACAAATGAGAAAAGAAGAAATACAAAAGCTGATTGACCGGTATTTCGAGGGAGAAACCACCCTTGAAGAGGAACGCAGGTTGTACGAATTCTTTCAAAAAGACAACATTCTCGCAGAATTTGAGGAATACACCGAAATGTTTCGCGATTTTGCGGCAGCCGACAACGCCTTTGTCCCCAGCATTCCCGCCAAACGCCCGGTGCGCATAAAATTCACCTGGCTTCGTGCGGCGGTAAGTGCAGCTGCAATTGCAGCTATTGTATTCGGCATACGCACAGTCTGCGACATTAGCGAAGAAAACGCTCTTGCCAAACTCTACGAGGGAAGCTATATGATTGTTGACGGACAACGCATTGACAATCTCAGAGAAATGAAAGACTCTATCAAAGCTACTTTGGACGATGCCTCAAAACTCGAACACAAAGTGGCTAACCTGCAAACCGTGGAGGGAACAGAGCAAGACATTCTGAGAAATGTAAGCGACCCTGATATGAAAAAGCAAATAGAAAAACTTATAAACTAAAAACAGATGCCCGGAAAAACAATATGTCTCTTAATAATGCTGTTCTTTCCGCTATTTGCCACGGCACAAAACAGCATTGACAAACTGGTGGACGAGCTTTCCACAACAGGAAATGCCGACTTTACATCAATTGTACAGCGAAATCCCAAAACAAAAGCGATTGAAAAGGTCGTGAAAAAGCTTGAAACCGGCAGTATAAACAGCAAAAAATTTATCAACGCCTTCAAGAAAGAAGCCAAACTCAACAAAACGACCACGACAACCCGCTCTAACGGGGAAATTACAACTATAATAACCACGAGTAACAAGAAAACTAATCGCATATACATGATTAAATACGATGAAGACTCTTATTACCCCGAAGTAAGCATAACCATAATCATAAAGGTCAAGTGAACGTGGCAAACATTAGCCACAAAAGCAAAAGCGGCACAGTTACATTAAAACTGCGCCGCTTTTATTTTAACCGCACATGCCTTCCTGACTTAGATTTTCGTTTTTTATTGCTAATATTGCAGGTAAAGAACAAAACCCAAACAAACATTATTATGGAAAAGACAACCGTAATCCGCCGCATAGGGCTTGTGGCACACGATGCAAAGAAGAAAGACCTCATAGAGTGGGTTCTTTGGAACTCGGAACGCCTTAAAGGGCATAAGTTCTACTGCACCGGAACAACGGGAACCCTGATTCTCGAAGCTCTCAAGGCAAAACATCCCGACGTTGACTGGGATTTCACAATATTAAAGAGCGGACCGCTCGGTGGAGATCAGCAAATGGGCTCGCGAATAGTGGAAGGGCAAATTGACTATCTGTTCTTTTTTACAGACCCTCTGACTGTGCAACCGCACGATACCGACATTAAAGCCCTGACACGCCTTGCCGGAGTGGAAAACATTGTGTTTTGCTGCAACCGAAGCACTGCCGACCATATTATAACCAGTCCCCTGTTCACCGACCCCGACTACAAACACTCCATTCCCGATTATACTTTCTACACAGACCGTTTCAAGGACAAACCTGTGGTAACAGAAGCAATGGAACAGGAACGTCGCCGCCGAAAGAAACAAAAAGACAAAGACAATACCGTCAAATAATTAAAATCCCGCACTACGCAAACGGAAAGTTTTCCCATGACGTGTGCGGGATTTTATGTAATTTTGCAATATATCTCCTATCATTTCATGAGCGCATACACCGTAATTCTGATAATGGCCGCATATTTCGGTCTGCTGTTACTTATTTCCCGCCTCACATCGCGAAGCAACGACAACAACGCCTTTTTCCGTGGCAACAGACAAAGCCCCTGGTGGCTCGTGGCGTTCGGAATGATAGGCACATCCATTTCCGGAGTTTCGGTAGTGAGTGTGCCGGGAATGGTAAGGGACGCCAACATGTCCTATCTTCAAATGTGTCTCGGCTTTGTGCCCGGTTATCTTTTGGTAGCCTTTGTTCTGCTGCCGGTTTACTATAAGTTGAGGCTCACAAGCATCTACGATTATCTCAGCAGGCGTTTCGGCAGTGCCAGCCACAAGACCGGAGCCTCTTTCTTCCTTATCAGCAAACTTTGCGGGGCTGCAGCGCGTATGTTCATGGCTTGTCTCGTGCTCCAGAAGTTTGTGTTCGCCCACTTTGGCATTCCTTTCGAAGCCACAGCCGTTGTTACCCTCCTTCTAACCTGGGCTTACACGCGAAAAAGCGGTGTGAAAACGCTCGTGTGGACCGATGCGTTGCAAACACTGGCTCTCATAGCGGCAGTGGCTACTATATGGATAACCGTATCGGGAGCCATGCACCTGAACCTTAATAGTGCGGTTCACTTTATAAGCGAAAGCCCTTACGGACGAATCTTTGTATTTGACGATTGGAAAAGCGGACAGTTTTTCTGGAAAGAGTTCATTGCCGGAATCTTCATTGTGATAGTTATGACGGGGCTTGATCAAGACATGATGCAAAAAAATCTGTCGTGCAAGAATCTCCGCGATGCCCAAAAGGACATGACCACCTGCGGATTGGCATTTCTGCCAATGAATCTGCTGTTTCTTTCGCTCGGGGTACTGCTTTACGGTTACTGCGCCCAAAATTCCATAACTCCTCCGCAACATACCGATGACCTTTTGCCCATGCTCGCTTCGGGCGGACAGTTAGGCACGCTCGTGCCGGTGATGTTTATAATAGGAATTATAGCAGCCGCTTTCTCAAGTGCCGACTCCGCACTCACAGCTCTCACCACAAGTTTCTGCATTGATATTTTGGGAGTGGAGCGAAACAATCTTTCTGCACACAAAGCCGATGCGGTGCGCCGCAAAATCCACATAGGAGTTACACTTGTGTTCATCCTCTTCATCCTTGCCTTCAAAGCTCTGAACTCCACAAGTGTCATTGATGCCGTGTACGTAATGGCTTCTTACACATACGGTCCGCTGCTCGGGCTGTTTGCTTTCGGACTGCTCACACGCCGCAAACCAAACGACAAATACGTACCTTACATAGCCTTTGCGGCACCCGTGTTATGCTACATTGCAAACATCACGGCGCAAAAGCTGTGGGCATATCAATTCGGATATGAACTTTTGCTGCTGAACGGCGCACTTACATTCGCAGGTCTCATTCTTCTGTCGTCCGGTAGGAAAGAAACAAATGAATTACCCGCTTCTTAAAGTTTTTTTCGGCACATCCGCACACGCTTTCGTTTTGCATATACAACCAAATGCGGACACGCAAAAAAACATAAGGCATCTTGTAAAAAATACAAGCCATATATTTTAAAATACAAGG
>ENA-ORRN01000049-ORRN01000049.1-human-gut-metagenome-genome-assembly--contig:-NODE-49-length-95035-cov-21.732754_pt1 | contig 95035 bp, 156 predicted proteins | sample MGYA00242174_ERZ509132 | MGnify/ENA primary metagenome ERZ509132 (study PRJEB26280, sample SAMEA2338671) | human gut metagenome | biome: human gut; feature: human-associated habitat; material: faeces... | reverse complement strand
GTGGAAAGAGTGAATCCTATGTATTTTTCTTATGATAAAAGTCCTGATTTGGAATTTATAGAAGATGGAGCATGGTGTTGTAGAAGAATGCGTTTACCTATTACAGAGGTTTATGATAGATATTATGATAAGTTTACAGAAAAAGATCTTATTAAGCTTGAAGAGTTAATAAACGCTGTGCCTGCAAATAATCTAGGAGAACACGGTATTCGTGATGATTTCAGAGGTATTTAGTTACATTTTTATGACAATCCTATATATGATGAAAAAGGTAATCATAATGTAAACGTATGGCACTGTTGTTGGAAATCTTTTAAAAAGATTAATTACGTGACAACATAGGATGAACAAGGTTAGATGCAAGTAGATATTGTTGATGAAACATATCAACCTACAGGAAATGAAATATCTATAGAACCAGACTGGGTTATCGAAGTTTGGGAAGGTTATAGATGTAGTAATGATTTATATTTTGGTATACAACCTATTGAGTACCAACATGTAAGTATTGATAATCCTAATAGTTAGAAACTACCTTATTGTGGTGCTATATATAGTAATACAAATAGTAGACCAAGATCTCTTGTAAGTATTCTTAAACCTTTGCAATATATGTATATTGTATTATGGTATAGACTAGAACTTGCAATAGCTAGAGATAAAGGTAAAGTTGTAAATATGGATGTTACATAGATACCTAAATCTATGGGTATTACAGTTGATAAGTGGATGCATTATTTGTCAAGTGTTGGTGTTAATTTTATAAACCCATATGATACACAATGGAATGTCCCAGGTCGTGAAGGTGGTAAACCTGCGCAGTTTAATCAGATAACAGCTCTTGATCTTACAATGTCAAATGTAATAGCTGAATATATACAGCTTATGGATAAGATAGAACAACTTGCTGGAACTATATCAGGTATTACAGAACAGCGTTAGGGTGCTATAAGTACATCTGAACTTGTAGGTAATGTAGAACGAAGTGTTACACAATCTTCACATATTACAGAACCTTTATTCTGGGTACATGCTTAGGTTAAAAGGCATGTATTGAACATGTTGTTAAATACAGCAAAAGGTGCATGGCAAGCTACAGGTAAAGATAAGTTACAATATATATTTGATAATGGAGAACGTGCATTTTTGAATGTGACACAGAAATTCTATTATGAAGATATGGATGTATTTGTATCAGATACATCTAAAGATCTTGAAAACATATAGAAGTTACAACAACTTATACAACCAGCTATGCAAAATGGTGCATCGTTGTTAGAAGCAGCAGAGATTCTTACAAATGATAACTTTAACATCATTAAATAGAAGCTCAAAGATATGCAGACTCGTCAAGAACAACAAGCACAGCAACAGCAACAAGCTCAAGCAGAACAAGAACAGAAGATTCAAGAAATGCAGAATCAAGCTAAAGAGCAAGAACTCATGCTTCAAGAAGCTCAGATGGATCTTACACGTTATCAGATTGATCAAGATAACGCTACTAAAATTGCAGTAGCTGAAATTAGTGCATATCGTGGTACAGAAGATAAGGATGCTAATATGAATGGTATTCCAGATCCTATGGAAATCGCAAAAAATGCGACAGCCGAGATGAAGATTCGTGCTGATCAATATACAAAAGATTACGAGATTAAACAGAAACGTGAGATAGAGGATCAGAAGATAAAACTTGCTAAAGAGCAAATGTAGCACGAATCAAAATTACAAAAACAAAAAGATGATGCTGCAATGGAGCGTGAACAATTGAAAGCAAGAACAGCATTAAAGAATAAAGTAACAGGTGAGAAATAATATGATACATAATTATAATAAACCTTCAGAATTACTCACCAGACAAAAACAAACTGGCGAGTCTTATTGGGATATGATTGGAAATCCACTTCCAGATTTTAAAAGAGGTAAGAATCTATATCAAGAGTTTGTAAAAACACATCGTAGAGGTTTATATAGGTATTTGAAAGCACATGATTTACCATTAGCTGCATTGGATAATATGGTTCGTTAGTTAGCATACGAGTCTAACTATGGAAGATCTAATATAGCTTTAAAACAACATAATTATGGTGGTTATGGTTATAATGGTAAAACATATACTACATTTGCAGACGATGAGGCTTTCTATAAAGCATATGTAAATCTTATAAATAAGATGGGTGCGTTAGGTATAGCTGATACTTCAAACTACGCTCGTACATTAGGTAAACATGGATATTATAGTGATTCTCCAGAGCATTATATAAGTATGTTAGGTTAGATGAAACAGGCTGATAAGTGGATCAATGATGAGATAAAGAATCAATAGATGTTCTATAAAGATCCTCTTATGAAATTATCTGATTTTGGTCCACAAGTAGAATAGAGTTAGAAGCAAATTATACCTACAGACAATACAAATGTTCAAAAACCTCAAATTGTCCCGGATAAAATACCTCATGCATACGTAACACCACAACCAGAAGAGAGTGAAGTTACACAGTATAAATCTAATTTGCCAGATATTATGACGGCATATAACGCTACGGTTAATGGACAGATGCCTTTATAGATAATAAGTTTAAAAGATTATGGATATGATGACTATACAGAAGCCTAAGAGAATGTGGTAGAAAAAGAAAGACTATATGCGCAAGAAAACAATAAGAGGTTTACGCAGGAAAGGTAAACGAATATTATAGTCTTTTGATGACGGTACAGATGACATTCGTAAACAAATAGAGACATAGTTTCCATCTAGTAAAGCATTCGGAACAATTCTTCCAGATTACACTATTGTTGCTGATCCAACATTTACAAAAGATAAAACTGGAGCTGGGGAAATTGAATATTTTAACGAACCAGAAATAACATATACAAACGGTTATAGGAAAACAAATCCTGCAAAAGGTCCGTCATTAGTATACAATCCGAATAGTCAAACAGAAGAGGATATAAAATTAGATTTGTTACACCATTATAGGGAATACGATCCTGTATATCAAGATTTATTAAAAGATTATACAGATACGTAGGATCCTGGTTAGATTTTATATAATTCTGAACTTGGAGAGTATTTTAGAAATCTTCCAAAAGAACAACAAACTGATAAGAATTGGAACAAACTTGTAAAAGAAAATTTAAATAGTCAATATATGATTCAAGGTATAGATAGGTCTTTAAGAGGTTTGATGGCATCTGATAAACTTCGCAGTTTGGGACGATATCCAAGCTTTGGATAATAAATCAAAAAAAAGCTTTCGATTTGGCTATTGATAATATGAGTGACAAAGATGTGATTCGAAAATTTTCAAGGATAAATAGTTACGGCGATGACATTTTTTATGAGTATTTTCAACATACACCGGAAATATAGAAAGAAATGGTCGATAAAATAAGGTATATGTTAAAATATGCCCCTGGGTTATTACCTGTATTACCATTTATAAGACATACTACCTAGCAATAGAATCACAATTCTGGTAAGGATATACATATAAAGAAGGCGAATAGAGGTAAATTTACCGAAGCCGCTAATGAGCATAACATGGGTGTCTAGGAGTTTGCTAGACATGTGTTGAGTGCACCCAAAGGAAAATATAGCTCAACATTACGCAAACGTGCCAATTTTGCGAGAAATTTCGCACATTGAGCAGCAATTTAAATTTTAATTTAATTTAACTAATTATTATATATAATTATGGCAAGAAAGAAAAACAGTCTATCAACATTTGATAACGCTTTAAGTAAACTTGGTTATGATAACGATGTGACAGATCCTGTATCTAACATGGATGATGACCAAACTATACAAGACGAACCAATCGATGATGATATTGACGACTTAGACAACGATTATGATCCCAACGACGTTGGTGGATCAGACGATGATCAAGTAATTGATCCAGACAATAATGACACTACTCCTATTCCGAATCAGGATGATTTGAATAATAATCCTGATGGTATTTCAGATGAACAGAATGATCAAACAGGTAGTGAAGCAGATTAGCTTGAAACACAGAATGTTAGATTATTCTTTGACGCGTTCGCTGAAGAGTTAGGATGGGATGTGGCAGATGATGAAAAACCAGATTCAATGGAAGGTCTTATCAACTATATCGAAGATACGGTTGCTGAGAATTCCAAACCTCAATATGCAGACGATCGTATAGCACAACTTGATGCATATGTTAAGAATGGTGGAAAGTTTGAAGATTTCTATAATGGAATGTCTCAAACTATTGAATATGATAATATGGATATGGAGGATGAATCTAATCAAAAGATGGCAGTTCGTGATTATTTAAAACTATCTGGTTACTCCGATGAGTAGATTAATAAGAAGATAGAAAGATATGAAGATGCTGATATGCTTGAAGATGAGGCTAACGATGCTGTTGAAAGATTGAAAATATATCAAGAAGAATAGTTGCAACAATAGCAACAGTTTCAGCAACAGCAGCAAATGGCACAACAAGAGCAAGCTAGACAATTTGTAACAGATTTGAACAATACTATTTCATCTCTAGACGATATCAGAGGTGTCGCTATTCCAAAACAAGATAGAAAAGCATTGTTTGATTACATTACAAAAGTTGATTCAGAAGGAATCACTCAGTATCAAAGAGATTTCCAGAAAAACTTAATAGAAAATCTCATAGAGTCTGCGTACTTCACTATGAAAGGCGACGCCCTCATTGGAGAAGCCAAGCGCACTGGTCAAACGACTGCTGCAGAAAAACTTAGAAAAATGTTAAGATATTAGACTAAGAATCATAGTAGTTTTAATATAGATGACAAGAAACGTTCAGTAGCCGATATTGCGTCAAGGTGGCTATAATAACAATTAATCAAATAATAAATAATTTATGAATACACTTTTAAATAATCTTCAGCTTTACAGGGGTCGTAAATTCTCTGATTTGGTTGATGAGAACATGATTTCAAACGCACTTCTTACAAGACCTCATGAGATCAGTGGTCTTCTTTCTTTGGTATTTGGTACTAAGGATGATGGTGTATCTACTGCTATCGACATGATTACTGGTGGTCTCGGTAAGACTATGACTATTGAGAATCGTGAGTATGAGTGGTCAGTAATGGTTGACCAGGAGAAGGCTGTAAATATTCGTTGGGCTAAGGCTGACGGTAAAGAAATTACTTCTACAGCTGTAGAAAATAATTAGGTTACTCCAGGTTTGAATGGAGCTCCTATCTACATTGGACTTGAGGAAAAAGCTTTTGGTCCTGGTGCCGTACTTGCTTTCGATAATGTAAACTATCAGGTACGTGTAAATGGTGTACCTTATCAGGATGGTTCTACATGGGTATATGAGTGCTATGTAGCAGATGGTTTCGCAGGAGCATATATTCCTGGTGAGTTCCTTCTTCCTGGTCGTCAGGTAAGCCGTATTGGTTCTGCATATGAGGAGTACAGTGATGAGGCAGATATCATCAGCTATCAGACTCCATTTAAGATGCGTAATAACCTTACAACTCTTCGTCTTTCTTACGATATTACAGGTGATGCTTATTCTACAGTACTCGCTATCGCATTGAAAGATCCTGAGACAGGTAAGACTTCTTATTTGTGGTCTGATTATCAGTATTGGTTGGCTCTCCGTGAGTGGAAGCGTCGTGAGGAGAAGTTCCTTCTGTTCTCTCGTTCTAATCGCAATGCTGATGGTACATATGCTCTTAAGGGTAAAAACGGACGTCCTGTGCCAATCTCTGCAGGTTTGTTTGAGCAGATTAGTCCAGCTAATGTACGTTATTATACACATTTGACAGCTGAGCTGCTTGAGGATTATCTGTTCGATCTGTGCTATAATATTCTTGGTACACAGGAGCGTAAGTTTATCGCTTTGACAGGAGAGATGGGTATCCGTGAATTCGACCGTGTACTTCGTGAGAAGGCAGCTGGATTCCAGCTTACTGATACTAAGTTTATCACTGGTTCTGGTCAGGAGTTGACACTCGGTGGTCAGTTTACTACATATAAGATGACTAACGGTATTGAGCTTACAGTTAAGCGTTGTGCTCTGTTTGATAATATGGAAATGTTCCGTCAGTTACATCCAATTACAGGTAAACCATTGATGTCGTATACATTCTTGTTTGTTGATCTTGGTCAGCGTGATGGTCAGGCAAACGTTGTTAAGGTTTGTCGTAAGGGTCGTGAGTTTGTACAGTGGTGTACAGCAGGTTCTGTAACTCCAGCTGGATATGGCAACAGTATTAATACAGTACGTTCTAATAGCCGTGATGGTTACCAGGTTCACTTCCTTGGTGAGGAGGGTATTATGCTTCGTAACCCGCTGTCTTGTGGTATTCTGTACTGTGATGCTGAGGATACAGACATTACGAATGAAGGTGCTTATAACGTAGCAGCCTAATAACAATATATAATAATTAACGATCGAGTTGGGGATTTATCCCCAATGTCCGACGTTACAACATACTAATTTTAAATTATGGTAGTTGAATTAAAAATAATGAAGAAAAATCCCTGGGCGGGTTTAATTAAATATAAGTCATGTTTTGACTATATTGCACCCTACCTTACTCGTTCCGGGTCGATATATACGGGTCTCACCCCAGAAGATGAGAAACATTATGAGAAAGTTCTAGGTCTTGCAGAAGGAACTCTTGCTAAGAGTAGTCCTTATTGGGAGAACTTTGTAGTAAAGATTGGTTCTAGACCATTGTTGCTTGATGATACATATCCTAGACAAGAGATGATTATTAAGTTCTTGACAGGTCATAAGCGTGTTGCTACATCTTTGGATAAACTTGCAGCTAGTAAGGATTATCTCTTAATCAATAAGCAGGCAGAGGCTATTGAGCAGAATAAGATTAATAAGATGCGTAGAGATGCTATCAAAGAATTCGACAAACTGTCATTGGATCAGATGCGTAAATGTTTGCGTTTGTTTGGTCTCAAGTCAGATACATTATCAAATGAGCTTGTTGAATCTACGTTGTTTGGTCTTGTTGATAAGAATCCTAAGAAGTTCTTTGACGTTTGGGTAAACAATAAATCAAAGGAAACAGAATTCTTGCTTGAGAGTGCTATTGCAAAAGGTGTTATCCGCAAAGATAAAACTCATTATTATTATGGTAGTGAGTTGTTTGCAGATTCTAAACAAGATGCTATTGCTTATCTTGATGCAAAGAAAAATCAAGACCTTAAACTTTCGATTATAAACCAAGTAGAAAGTAAATAATTAAATAATCCGACGTATGACGCATGGTGATATAAAAACTAAATTTTTGATAGAATATGACAAGATGACCACTACATCGTCATATCCGTCGCTTACTGATTATGAAATACTAACAATTTTAGACAAAGCGTATTTAGCTGTTGTTTCAAATAAGTTTACTGGTAATAATGCGAGAAAAGTTGGTTTTGAGGGCGATAATAAAGCAATTGAAGATATCAGAGCTTTGATATAGACAGATGCTTTGAATAGAGTAGGTCCGAAAGACTTTAATGAAGTTACTTACAATATTCCACCATCTATGTTGTTTTTCATTCAAGGAGAACAACTTGTATCCCCAGATACTAGAGAAATGGTACAACTTGTAAGTAACGACATTGCTCGTAAATTTAAACAAACTTCTACAAATGTACCTTGGATCCCAAATCCAGTTATATACATAAGAGGTTAGAAAATACATTTGTTATTCGATCCGTATATGCATACTTTAGATGATTTAAAAGAATTCAGATGTACTTATATTAAAAAGCCTGAGAAGTTTGTAGGTAATACAGACGATACTTTATTTGAACTGCCAGACCATGTTGCCGAAGAAGTTATAAACATGGCAATCATAATGTCTGCAGAAATAGTTGAATCGCCAAGACTTTCTACGAAAGCTTCATTAAACAGTTTTGAATCATGACACGAGAATAGACAAGACAACTCGCCATAGAATTCGAAAGGCGAATAATAGAAATATATCCATCTTTTGCAAATGAAGAAAAGTTGGATACAGATACAATATATTCATTTTTAAGTGAATATGTGTTGAAATATGTCGACGGTTTGATTCTCGCAAAAGATAAATTAGAAAACGGAACAGGACCTGCAATCAAAGCAGTGGAAATGTTAAAATCATTAGTTAGACATAAGAATATATATACAAGTAATATATCAGATTTGAATAGTATGGATATTTGTACAACAATTCAAAAACCATCTGATTATTACAGATATATCAGATCTACGAGTTCTATGCCTTATAATTATAAGAATCCTAGAACAAGTGGTATCATAAAACCATCTACCAATACTGCACCAAATCAATTGATAAAGTAGGAAGATGTTGCTAGTATTATGACTTCTTATGTTAATAGTGGTAATATTTTAAGATATCCTTTTGTAGTATTTGAAAGTACTATAAATAATGATTCTTGTATAAAAATAATACACGATAATTATACAGTTATAAAATCAGTAGATTTAGTGTATTATGCATACCCTTATAGATTCAATCTATAGAATTACAATGATGAAGACATGTCAGAAGGTGCTATACATAGTACTTGTTCATTGCCGTTTTCTGCTTTTAATGATATTGTAGATGGAGCTGTTTAGATGTATATAAGTCAATATAAATTTTTATTGCTTGGTGGTAATAAGAAACAACCACAATAGCAAAAACAACAAGAACAGACTGAACAATGACACCATTAAATATATTAGTTTCTTTTGAAACAGAGATAAATAAGATAAACGATGCTGTTAATAAGCCAAACACAGACGATTCTATGTATTGGTTGAACCAGGCTGTTTCTAAGTTTGTAAAGCTTAGGTTTAATGGAGACTTAATACATAAAACATCTTTCGAACAAACTGAAAAACGAAGAGAGGATCTTATTAATCTGTATAAAGAACGAGAATATGGAAAAGATGATTTTTTAATTTCAAATTCTAATCCGGATTACGATTCATATTAGGTGAATTATCCTTCAGATTTTTTATACATTTTAAATGAAGATGTTGTTATTTCAAATTTGTCAAATGAGCATTTAATGAACACTCATGTATTTGAATGTACTAGAGATAGTTATATGCATAGAATAAATAATTCTTTGACAGATTTTCATTATACACGACATAAAGCAAGACCTCTTAGAATTAGAATTGTCGACGGTTGTTAGTTATTAACAGATAAGAAATATAAAATACAATCTTATAAGATAGGTTATTTAAGAACCCCTAATAAGATTTCTCTTGAAAATCCGGTTGTTGAGTATACGGATTTCAATGATAATGTAATGTATGAAATAATTAAGATTGCTGCATAGATGTATATCGAAAATCAGCAAGATAAACGTTATGAAACCATTACAAATGAAGTGAATACTCAAGAATAATTTTAACGTGGAAACCTCAGCTAGTTAGGTCTAGTATTATATAAATAGAGGGAGTAGAAAAAATTAAATATATAAATTATGATTACATATGTAAATACAGTACTTGTAAGTACAAAAGGTGCCGCTTTGGCTGTAAAGAATGATGTTGAAAAGGTATTTAATACAAAACAAGAAGTTTTGAATAATGATGCTATTGGTAAATTTGTAATTATGAAGATGGAAGGTAATTTCGATCAGATTTCATAGGCAGATAAGTATAGCGCTACTCTAGTAGAAAATGAAAAAGTTACAAAATTCCGTATTGGTATTATTACAAATAAATACACAACATTAGTTAATCACAAAAGCGGTGCAGTAGCTTACAAACCTATAATCAAGTGGTCTAACAACATTAAGAGTGCAGATATTACATCTTTTGTTGCTACTAAGTATCCTACAGCTGGTCAGACTGAAGACACGGTAACTCTTGATTTTTCTAATCTTACTGGCTCGGCTCTCGAAACAGAGTTTGGTAAAGGAGATCGTAGAATTGTCGTTCGTCTTACATTTAAGGATATGCCTACACGTTATCGTAAGTGGACGGAGTCTTATGAGTACGTAACAGTACCGAATGATACAGCTATCACCATTGCTGCAGCTATTGTGAAACAGATCAATACTCAGTATAAGAGAGCTCGTGTTTACGCTAAGGTTGATTAGGAAAATAATAAGAAAGTTATCCTTACAGCAATGCCTTATGATGACGATGATGCAAATGATAGTCTGAACTGGGCTAACAAGGTACGTTTTAGTGTAAATGCTTATTATACAGATCCTACAGCTCCAGCATTTGCTTCTAAGAACAAGTATTCTATTAACGGTCTGGTTATTAAGAAAGTACCTGGTATATGGCCTACAACAAGCGGTAAGCTTGTACGTGATCGTGAGTCACAGGCTATGGGTTATCAGGGTATTTTGAACCGCGGTGAAGGTACTTGGCCAATCATCAAGCCTGATATGATGACTGATATCACTAAGAACTATGATGGTATTACGATCATGTTCGAGAATCATTATCACGCTGCTGATGATCAGATTCGTCGTACAAAGGAATGTGTTGAGATCTATGATATCGCAGGTTCTCTTGAAACTTCAGTAACAAAACAATCTCAAACTTATGCACTTGAAAGTATTAAAAATTTTATTTCAAGTGTTGCTAAGACGCAGGCTTAATTATTAACTTACATTACTTGGGACTCTTTTTAAGAGCCCCTTTTAATGTTTAATACACACTATTATGAAAAAAATAAGAACAGGAAACGATATTAAAGTCATATTTACAATTAAGGGTCCTGCCTCTACAGACACTGTCAATATGAAACAGTTGCGTGTGTATTTTGTAAATAATTCTTCTGAAACACATTGTTGTGTAAAACGTTTTCCAAAAGAACCATTTCCATAGTTTTATGAACCTACTAAATATACAGTACATGGTTGTGGTAAATTTGAATATAATGTAAATCCGTCATATAACAAATGTGAATATGCTGTATGTATGGGTAATTTTCATGATTATCATATCTGGCCTAATTATAATGGATTTGGTATAAACCCTAAAAAGTTTGACGATTGTTGTCATTGTTGTTGTGAGCATGAATGTAAAGAATATATGGCTCCATTTACAATAGAAAAAGAACAGAATCAAATAGCTGCATATTTCCCAGCTTGTCAATAGAAATGTGGTATTTATAAAATGATTGTTGTCATGACAACATATGAAGATGGATGGTGTAAGAAAAATCTACATACTTACACAATAGATTATGGTACAATATTTGAATTGTCAGAAGATTCTGATTCAGATAGTGGTAACATTATAATAAATCTTGGAGAAACACAAGATACATCTGACCATTGTATTGGATTTCAAGCTGTAGAAGAAGTACAAGATGTAGGCACATCTTTACTTGACAGTAAAACTACACTTACTGGAGAACATTCTATAACAAATACAACTGGTGATTGGGCATATTTGTGGATATTTAGTAATACTGAAATAAATAGTCTTACTATAGCTGGTCAGGAACAACCTATGAAACAGTTTTCAAGACCTGATTATAAATATTGTTACAGGTCATATTAGAAACTAGATTAGACAACCTTTAAATTTACAATATCATGAATTATTTAGAAGACGATATAAAATTCTTTTCAAGACTTGTTAACGGTAGCAAATCTGGTGTAATTGCTAGTGCTGAATAGGTTAAGGATTATAATTGGAATTAGGGAGCTGGTGCATTTTAGAATGTTATAAATAACTATTTGAAAGAACAGATTGATTTAAAGAATGAAACTATTTCTGCAGAAGATAGAGAAGTTCTCAATTACCTAAAACTCATTAAGAACGGTCTTGTTACAAATGAACAAGGTATTCTAAACTATTCAGAAAATAGTGTTGAAATAGGAACATCAAATGGTGGTAATTCTTAGAATCCTACAAAAACAGCTGTGATTATTGCAGGTGCAAATTCTGAACATGCGGGTCTTATGACCGCTTAGGATAAGCGTAAACTTGACACCCTTAAATAGTATTGTGATGCTCATTATAGAGAAAATAGAGATGATCTTGATGCTATATTAAATGGAGACAAACCTATCATATATCCGCAAATTGCGGTAAATCAATGGACATATACTAGATTTCAACAAACACCTGCTACAAGTACCGCCACTTCAATAATAGTACCTGTTGGCTCTACAGTCACTTATAAAGGATAGTGGAAATGGACTAGGGCAAATGGTTATAAAAATCCTACTACTTGTACTACAACATTATGGGGATCTATTCTACCAGAATCAGGCGTACTTAGTCAAGAGTGTGATATTTAGACATTTACAAGTGCTACAAGAGGAACTAAAACATTTAGTGTCACTGTAGCAGCTCCTAAAAAAGGATTGATGTTGAATGGCTCTAAGATAGTATCTGCATCTGGTACGGATACAGCATCTGCGTCAGTATCTTGTAAATTTAGTGATTATATATATTGGGGTAATGTTCTTACTTAGAACTTAACTGCTTCAAATATAACATCACTAAATAGCAAACTAGCAGATGATAGAACATCAACGATAACAGTAACTACTGATAATTCTCAGTATTTCTGTTACGCATACCCTGCCAATATGGGTAAATTATCTACAATTATTGCAGATGGTTCAGATCCAATTCTTGGCAACTTTAAAGAACCAATATAGGTGTCTATATAGAATGGTACAGGAGCTGCTTAGAACTACTATGTGTATGTCAGTATGAACAAAGGAGCATTTAATAATACCTCATTAGAAATAAAATAAGGAGGTTTATTATGGCAAAAGAAGGACAGATAAAATCTGGAACTATGCGTACTAATAACTTCTCTAGTACCGGTTATGGTATTGTATATGCTGATGAAGTTATTGGACATAGACGTGTAGATACATTTAACGATTTAATTGCTACTGGTGAAAATCAGAAAGTATTTGATTGGTAGTTGAAATAGAACAATGATACTACTGGAGATACTGCAATAGGTTAGATGTGGTATGTAAAAGATGAAGATTGTTATTATATACTCGAAAATTGGGCTAATAGACGATCTGCATCAGCTTGGAAAAAATTTGTAAACTATATAAACGATATTTCAGTTAAAGAAATTAAAAACTTATTTTAATCATGGAAAATAAATATTTAAATCTAACTGGTCTTACAGAACTTGTTAAATAGATTAATAGTAAATATGCTACAAAAGATACTGTCAGCGCTCTTTCACAAGCACTTGTATTTAGAGGAGTTGCTACTAGTACTGATAGTTTGAATACTGCTACTGCAAAAGTAGGTGATGTGTATATCGCAGATACAAGTAGAGGTGCTTTCTCTGTAGGTGGACAGACCGTTGAGTCTGGTGATATGATTATCGCACAAGCGGTTACTTCAACACCAACCCCTTCTGTAACATGGGCAGTTGTACAGGCTAATATTAATGGTGCTGTTACAACAACAAGTACTGCACTTGAGTCTGAACATCTTATAGTTGGTTCTAATGGTAGAACAATTAAAAGTATCACTCCATCTACAGGTTATCTGTATTGGAATGGTACAAAACACGTATATCAGAAGCCCAATGATTATTCACTTCCATTAGCAGCTTCTGGTGTTCGTGGTGGTATTTAGATTGGTTATACTGATTCAGTTAATAATAGAAAATACGGCGTGAAGCTTGAGAATGAGAAAGCTTATGTAACCGTAAATTGGAAAGATGTTGTAATTTCATCTCAATATATGAATGCAACGTCTTCTGATAGCGGTAATACCAGAACAATTACTATAGGAAAACCAAATGAAGCAGAATACGCACATTCATATAAAACATCAGATGGTGCTGGCGCTACATCTATACCGTTCATTACTAAATTTGGTAATATTGATGGTAGTATTACAGATATAGAAAGTAGATTGGACAATGTAGAAAGTCAATAGGGAGCACTTCTATCATTTGAAGCAATCACAGATGCTGAAATTTAGAACTTGTTCAAATAAAATATAAATAAATTATAATCATGGTTAAATATTTAAATTATGAAGGACTTACAACTTTGGTTAATAAAGTTAAAGAATAGAATATAATTGTGGAGTTTGATGGTATAATTGAATTAAATTACGGTTATCCATGCTAGACAACTTCAGCAACACTTAAATCACATGTGTATTTTTTAAGACTCACATATAACAATAGTGATTTTTGTGGTGGTTTTGTAAGCATGAGTTCGGCATGGGATCATAATTCAATACCAAGTCACTTATATATATGTAACAATGATACTGTATATGGAAGTGGTATTAATACAGCAATGATATCCAATGTTAAAAGAATCATTGGACAAATTCCATATAATAATGTAATATATAAAGATAAAACAACAGGTAAACTGTATATTTACAACGATGATGTTAAAAATTTAATAGAGTTGAATGATATTTATAAAGCAACTCCACAATGGGTTGAATTATATCCTAATATTTCTTCTACTATCAACAGCATAACTCCTTTTATTGATTCGTCTAATTATATCACAAAGGTTGAGAAAAACGTACATATGGTTGATGGACGTACTCAATGGCGTATAACAGCTACAAATAAAGACAGTTCCGCAAGATAGTTTGTGCTTAAAAAAGGGTCATATTATTCGTTTGATAATATGTATCTTACAGCTGGTCAAAGCGGTTCTTGGGTTGTAGATCTAGGTCCATACCCTCAAAATGGCACATATATATTCACTTATATGTAATAAATTATCAAAATTTAGCACTTTTTGTGCAACCGTGATTATTAAAAATATCCGTTACGGATATAAATAGTAGACTTTTTCTACTTGGATTTAGGTGGTGGTGCACCTAAATCTGCCTATTAACTTGCAAGTTATTTTATTAAGGTTCGTATTTCGAACACCATTTTATTAATCCTTTAATTCTTTTTACTATGGAAGATAAGATAACTGAGAAGGTTTATTGTTACGATCATCCGAGCGCATACAATAACCACGATGCTCTTGCTATAGCAGCTATGGCAGGACGCAATAATGAAGATCCGTTGGCAATGGCATCAATGATGAATAACAACTAGTGGATGAATAATCCTTTTATTTATTTGGTATTCCTCATGATGTTTGGAAATGGGGTTTTCTGGGGTAACAGAAATGGTATCCAGGGAGCCGAAATCCAATCACAACTTGATTCTTTACGCAGCTAGATGGCAGATAACCAGAATAGTAACCTTCTTATGGGAGCTATTCAGGGTAATAACTGTGATCTTAAAACTCTTGCTTCTAATCTCAATTGCGATTTTAATCAGTTGCAAAACTCTGTTTGTGCAGTTCGTTCAGCAATTGAACAGGTTGGAGGTAAAATTGGATATAGCGCCGAGAGAGTCATCAATGCGGCAAACTTAGGTGATATGAATATTATTCAATCACTTAAAGATTGTTGCTGCCAGACCCAACAGAACATTATCAAGATGGGTTATGAGCAGCAGCTTGCAACATGTAATCAGACGAATACTTTGCAGAATGCAATCCAGTACGTTGCAACAGGCGTTGAACGAGGATTCTCTGCATCAAGTTTCCAAAATGCCAAAGATAAGTGCGATATAATTCGTGCAAATCAAGATAACACTCAGCGCATTATAGATACGTTGAATAATCATTGGAATTCTGATTTACAGCAAAGGTATAACGATGCTAGATTAGAGCTCAGTCAGCAACGTCAGAATGCTACTTTAATAGCAGCACTCAAAACAACGCCTGCAGCTGGTGCATAAAATGGTTAGCGAAGGGAGAGGGACAGTATCCCTTTCCTTTTTTTGTTTTATTTAAATTTACAAACTATGTTGTTTAAAGATTTGAATCCTAATTATCCAATATTTATCTTTGATAAAGCAGAAGTGTCTGTTAAAGAAGGTAAAGTTGTAAACAAAGGGTTACCTCATTTTGACATATTACATAATACTACAAGCCAGATGGTAACCGACATAACTATTAAAGTAGGGGATAATACAAAAACATACACATTCAAAGATAATACTGAGATAGGGTATGCTGAAAATCTTGTAATATCTCCAAATAGAGAAGTTATATTACGTGAGGTGGAATCTATCAAAGATCAATCTGAACAAGTTCTTAACCAAATTGATCTACATAAAACAACAGTAGAGAAATGTAATAAAATATTGTCCGAGTTTAATCCAGTGTTTAAGGAGAAGAAAGAAACAGAACAAAGATTTTCTAAGTTAGAATCTTCTGTTGAGGATATTAAAAATATGATTTCAAATCTTTCAAACACTATAAATAATAATAACAATGGACAAGTCTAAAATAAAAACACATATTGAAAGAATCTCATCTATTATTGATGAGCATAGTAATTCTGAAATAAGGTGCGCAATAGTAAAAACAGTAATGTCATATTTATCGGAATGTGATACGAATATAATAGAAGAGTTATTAAATTGCACCGAAGGTTTATACAAATATAATAACTTTTTAATAGAAAAAGAAGCTAGGAATATTCTAAAAGATTTTAAAAACTATGATGGTAGCTCTGGAGCACCTTTTAATTTTTCTGTGATCGACGAATTAGAACATAATAATAAGTGTGTTGATTATGCTCCTTATTATAATAAATACGCATTGTATGTAACAATGTGTAAATTCGCTTCAGATCAAGGTGATATTATATCTAAATTGGTAAACAATGATAATAATGCTTATATTATTGCTTGTTATGATATGTCTGTTGCTCAGCTTAAAGATGCTGATCGACCACGATGGGTGAGACATTACTTTAATTTATTTTAATTATGTTAAATAACAATAAAAAACAAGAAACTTAGTTTTTCGGTACCAAGTGTGGTAATGCAAATTCTATCGCGGCGGGTTATGCTACAGAGACTACGAACTATGGGGAGATTGCTACTGGTATATTGAATAAATCTACTAAGGGTGATAATCCAAATAGTCCAGAAGGCGTTGTAGGCGATCCTAAGGCTACTTTATTCTCTGTTGGATGTGGTACAAAGGAAGAGAGAAAGAACGCGTTAGAAGTAAAAGGAGACGGTTCTGTGATCATTTCTGGGAAAGATGGTTCTGATGTAAATATAAATGAAGAAATAAAATATTTAAAGAATCATTGTGCGACAACAGAGATTGCAAAGAAGGTGGAGCAGAACGCTGCTGACATAGCGGGCGTGCAGAAACGTCTTGATATGTTCGGGGATGCTTATGTAGGATTTGCCCGTGTTTCGGGAGATGCCGATCCCAAACCTTCGCAGACCTACATCTACGGTACACGCCAGCTGGTGCGTGAGATTGGCAAGCACATGAAGATTGGCACTGTGAAGCGTGTGGGCAACGAGGCTGTGTTGCAGCATGAGGGTGCGCCTGGACGCATAACCAAGGCGAGCAACGGCGAGGCTATGGCTGTGGACGGATCGGAGGGCGACCTGTTGGTATATACCGACATCCCTCTGCATCTTATCAAGGCTAACGATACTGTCGAAGGACAGGAAATGAGCTGTATGGGCGTAGGCGTGGTGCCTTGCTACTGGATGGGCCATGCCGCCAAGCGACTTGAGCCGTTCGCCTTCGCTCCGTTCTACACCGTCAACGCAAAGATATTCGACGATGAGCGTTCGTGCGCACATTGTATTATCTCTGACGCTGTGCCAGGAACATCGTCTAAGCTTAACGGCTTCGTAAAAGAGTCGTTTCGTCCTAATGCTAACGGTTACTATCATACGGGCATATCGTATTTAACCTCAATACACAATGCACAGAATAAGAATGCCGACCCTAACACCAACCGCCCGTATATGGGAGGCTATTACGAGTTCTATGAGCTGTGGATAATGATGATGTACATTGAGTGTGGAACTCTTGACACTACCGACCTCTACAGTATGGGCGTAGGCTTGACATCAGCAAACTCTGTGATAGCCGACACATGGAACAACGAGCGCATTGCCGCCAACTCTGGCGTAAAGATGATAGCGGCAGACGGCACTGTGGCAGGCTATGCCGGACTTATGTCAAAAAGCATGCGCAATGGAGCGAGCGGCAACGACGATTATAACTTGGCTGCTGTTATAGGCAGCGGCTATTATAGTGCAACCAAGTGTGGAGAGACGCTTATGGTGCTTGACGGCATTACCAAGTCAGGACTGCAAGCCAAGGTAGGCACAAATACCAATGTGTTCTATTTTGACGAGAGCAACAATCTTGTATGCTCTACAGACATAAATCTTGACACGGGCGAGGGTATGACACCCAACAAACGATACTTCGTTGTGCGTGACGTGCCTAACTGCCAGGGTATTGGCGAGGGAGTGCTTACCGCAGTAGTAAATACTTATGCCAAGTTCTCGGTAGCTGACGGCATATATACAGACAGTACCGACCTTACAGGAGGCACGGTAATATACAAGTTCTCGCATTCGGTGTACCGTGGCATGTCTATTCCCATGGACGGTGCTTTTATGCAGCTTAGTGGTGCGCATTACGTCTCGGGGCGTACAGCCGAGGGAACTGTCTACGGCAAGTTCTATTGTGCCGACAAAGTGCAGGATATGGCACCGCTGACAAGCGACATTGCTTACGGTGACATAGGTACAGAATTTAATATTCTTAAGGGACTGAACAACGTGAAAAACGTCAGTGGTAACTCAGGATGGGTAAGCAAGGCAGACTATTCGCTGTCATTGTTCTGCTTTACCGAGCATGGCGGCGGTATGCACACTAATGAGTGTCGCTTTACGTGGAATAATAATTCTATTTGGGGACTAGGTGATAGCACTACTGGTCTGCCAGCTATAGGTAAGGAAGGTGTAAAGGCTCTCGTTACGGGGTGTATTGCGGACTACGGCATTGCGTCGCCTTGTACTGCTCGTTGCATCAGTGGGATTAACGATAACAGTAACCATTACGCTGGGGCTTTTGCTGTCCCTCAACTTAAATTCAAGCAATAAAAAGGCAGCAAAAAAAAGGCTGTCGGCCGTTAGACAACAAGCCTTGAGCAACGCCACCAGCTGAGGGGCGCTGCTGTGCGCCAAGCTGGGAATTTAGAGTTAGGAGTTACGAATTAGGAATTAGGAATTAGGAATTGGTCGCCTTTGGCGATTTTGAATTATTCACTTTTGAATTTTAAATTATGGAATTAAGAAGAATGATTTTTGAGCAGAAACATCCGATGGTTGTGGTATGCAAGAGTGGCAGAGCTATGATTGCCCTTAACGAGCAGGTGGTGAAAACCATGGAGAACATGCCTACGGGCATGACCGACGAGGGCGAAATGCGCTATGAGGAACGTGAGACGGAGCAGTATGCGTATGACGTGTGCTGGATAGACGGTGTGATCTCGGATGCTGACGTTCTTCAGCGTGCGAAGGAGACTGTGATCGCCGCTATTGAAGCATACGACACATCTTCTTCTGTCAATGGCTTTATCCTTAACGGGGAGCGTGTTTGGCTCGACAAGGCTACACGTGTGGGACTGATGAACTCAACCCAGATTGTCAAGGCGATGGGGCAGAAGACGACAACGCTGTGGTTCGGAGGGATGAAGATAGAAATGAACTGCGACAAGGCTATCGGTCTGCTATCGGCATTGGAGATGTATGCCCTGGAGTGCTTCAATGTTACGGCTACTCATAAGAAGGCGGTGGCGGAACTGAATACCGTGGAGGAAGTGCTCGGCTATGACTACACCAAGGGCTATCCAGAGAAGCTAAGATATGATATTTAATATTGATAATACCACTATCAAAGGGATATGTAATTTTGAAGGTTTAGTGCTTACTGCGTATAAATGCCCAGCAGGTGTTTGGACAATAGGATATGGACATACTAAAGGCGTTAAAAAAGGATAGAAAATAACAAAAGAGCAAGCTGTAGAATACTTGAAATAGGATATATAGCCTATAGTATCATACTTAAATAAGCTTGGCGTGTGCAAGACACAAGGACAATTCGGAGCCTTAGTTAGTTTCATATTCAACTTAGGAGTTGGTAATTTTTAGAAATCAACGTTGTTCAAATACATCAAACAAGGTAAATCAGATGATATGATTTGCAATTAGTTTATGCGTTGGACTAGAGGTGGCGGTAGAGTACTACCCGGATTAGTTAAAAGAAGATAGTGGGAGTGTAACATGTGGAGAAGCTAATATGAATAATATACTTACTTAGATTGGATATATGTTCAATTCTATATGTGGACAAAGCCAATGGGCTAAGATATGGTTAGGAGTAAGTGCGTTGCTCACAGCATATATTGTCCCTGTAGTTGGATTATTAGTCGCTTGTTTTGCATTTACTGTAATAGATATGATTTATGGTATTAAAGTTGCAAAAAAGCTTGGACAAAAAATCACTAGTAAGAAAAATTGGCGTGGTACACTCTAGAAAATAAAAGATGAATTCACCATATTATTATTAGCACATTTATTGGAATATACAGTATTAAACGACGGTATACCTTTAGTTCTTACAGGAGGTGCTACTGTTATAATCTGTTTGACAGAAATGTGGTCTATACTTGAAAACTTGAATACATTGGACCCAAATGGCCCATGGAAGTCTATAGGCGTGTTTTTAAGAAAAAAGGGTGATGAATATACAGGAATGAATACAAATGATAAAAATGATACAGTCGATAATAACGTGGATGTTAAGTCATAAAAGAATCGCTGTAGAAGCCTTTTTAAGCCTCTGTGTAGCTTTATCTATTTCGTTTGGTATAACTATGCATAAATAGAATTAGAAGCTCTCAGAACGCTTGGAAACAGCTCAAAATAACATTGAAGCCTATTAGGGGTTGTTAAACAACTCTTAGTAGGCTTGTAATGTTTTATAGCTAGACATGTCTAAATTGAAAGAATCTAATGATAAATTAATACAATAGATAGACAGTGTACGTAAAGAAAATAAAATTTCTTCAAAAGGTTTAATTACAGCAGCAACCCAAACCCAGGTATTGAACGTTAGTACTAGTAAGGGGGTAGGGGGTTAGGTTACAGTTATTAAAGATACTATATTTACAGATAGTATTAAATACAACGACCTTACAAATGTATATTACAGTATAGGTAAAGATAGTATATCTATAAAATTAGATGTACGTAATACTTAGTATTTATACATATACAAGAAAAAAGAGTATAAAAACAAAAAGAACTTCTTTAAACGTTTGTTTACATTAGATTTTAAAAAGGTTGTACGATATAAATATAAAATTGTAAATACAAACGATTTGTTAAAAGGAGAGGATGTTAGAATAATAGAATCTGAATAATATGAAATTATTTACATTACGTAGTGTGATAGACGATGTTCTACTCATGATTAGAAACAATAATGTAAGTGAAAGTGAAGATTTCTCAAGAGCTTAGATAGCATTATGGATTCTCGCATATAAAGCTGCCATTTTGAAAAAGAAACAAGAAAAAGACAAAGAAGATGGTAAAGAAGATGAAGAGGACGATGATGATATACTTAAGACAATAGGTCCTATAGAGTTGATTGATGAACAACCATTAGATGATACATGTCTATATAGAAAAAGATCTAAGGATAAATTACCAGAATTATCTGGTTCTAGTGACAGCTGTATAACTAGTGTACAAGATTAGGAAGGTTGTCCTATACAGAAAATGAATGAGAAACGTAGACATTTTCACTTTTTTAGAAAATACACATTCGGAGAGTTAGGATGGTGGTATGAAAACGAATATATATACTTAGAAGGTCTTACTGATTTGAATAGACTTAGGTTTATATGGGTTACTGGTGCTTTTACAGATTCTGATGAAGACGGTGATGAAGATGATATAAAGATTCCAGGATGGATGATACCAGATATAAAAGCTATGATAATAAAGAATGAATTAGCATTTATATTAAATATGCCTAGCGATGATGATAACAACAGCACATTAGCAAGTGTGAAACCTAAGGGTCCACAGCAAGATGAGAAATAAAAATTCATACACTATACGTGATATGTATAAAACATATCATAAGATTAACAAAGACGTGCCTTACGTTCGTTTTAAGCGCATATTAGACGAATGTAATAAGAATATACTAGATATAATTTTAAACCGCTCAGAAGTGTTTAAAATGCCTTTTGGATTAGGTATCATATGTATATGTAAATACAAACCTAAAACATTTACTGATAAAAGCCTATCTGTAGATTATAAAGCTTCTGCAGAATATGGTAAACGTATTTATCATTTAAACGAACATTCTGACGGCTATAAATACAGGTTATTCTGGTCAAAACAGAAGAAAACATTCCCAGATATGTACAAATATAGTTTAAATCTAGTAAGGTAGAATAAACGAGCGTTGGCACAGCTTATATTTAACAAACACGATTATATAAATATAGATGATATACAAATATACAAAATGTGAATCTGTTATAGCTAAAATACTTGCAGATTCAGATATGTCGGAGAAAAATATGAGAATAACCGACATAAGAGAATGGATATTTGAAGCTATAGAACACATTGGGGCACCGATGTAGTATATATAGAAAGAGTCAGGACAAGAAGGGTGTCCCATATTAAAAATACATGAAAATCAAGTCCCTATACCAGATGACATGCATGATTTAAATGGTATAGCTTATTCAAATAATCCAAATGGTCCATGGGTTCCGGTTAGATCTGAAACAGCTACTTTTAAAGAACCTGTTAAGCATAAATTCACACACCATGAACCAGAACAACCAATGAGATATAAATTACCTACAGCACAGTCTTAGTTTTATGGTAATAATCTTGTAAAATATGCAGAAGATAAGCTTAATTCAGATGAAGATGTTACATATTTTACAAAACCAGGTTGGTTTGTATTTAATAAACCAGAAGGTTATATAAAACTCGCATATAAAGCAATAGCTACAGATGAACGAGGATACCCTTTGATACCAGACTCAGCATCATACCAAGAAGCAATATACTGGTATGTAATGTGGAAGTTGTCGTTCAATAAATATCTGAAAGGTTCTCTTGGTGGTAGTGTAAGAAATTCTGCAAATGTTTACTATTATCTACAACAGCAATGGAATTTCTTTAGAGCTCAAGCTTATGCAGAAGCTATGATGCCTACAGAAACAGATATGCGTAGTATTAAAAATGAATGGAACAAACTTGTCCCAGAATGGGATGGAGATGATACATTCTTCAAAAATGTTGGTAGAAAACAATTAAATTATAACGATTACTATTATGGCTACTAATAACAACAATATATCTATAACATCCTTTAATAAAGGAATGAATACAGATGTTTCGTACAGTAATATACAAGAAGGATAGTATCTTTATGGTGAAAATATACGCGTAAGTTCATATAATGGCGATAATAAAACAGACGCAACTAATTCATATGGTGAAATTCGTGCTATAGAAGGATTTAAAAATATAGATAAAGTAACATTCGTATTATCTAGTACATTTACATTTAATGTAAATAAAATATTATCAGCTTGTAGTACACGTAATATTGGAATAATCGTAGCAGAAGACAAACATAAGAACTGGGCTGTTATTAGAATAAAACAAAATAGTGCTGAAAATGACATAGAATATTGCAAACTTATATTCTGTTCAAAAGACTTAAACTTAACTAAAGACACAGAATTAAAAAATCAGTTATCTGGTGATAAAGTAAGTACTGTATTAACATGGGAAACTGAAGATAATATTAAACTTTATATAGCCGATGGTGAACATTTTATGAAAATTATAAATGTTGCAGAAGCTGATGATGAAATTAATGCTAATAACTTTGGAAATGTATAGTTATATGATTAGTTTCCAAATGTAGTTATAAAACCTTTTATATTCTGTGGTTTAGTATATGGTAGTTTAAAAGCAGGTACTGTACAATATGCTTATAGATTTTATAAAAAGCGTGGTAATGTATCTCCGTTATCAGCACCTACAAAACCTATATATTTAGGATATGGTTATACTGACGATGACATCATAAGTAAAAAATCAAAAGGCGGTTTAGAGAAAGATACTATAAATTGTGGAGTATCACTTAGAATACCTTTAGAAAGTGATTAGAGTTTATTTGACCATGTATATATTTATAGAATATTTTATAAACAAAATGGTCAAGAACCTGAAATATCTCTCATATATGATAGATCGATAATAGAATCTTCAGAAGAGGATGATGCTGGTGAAGTTACTAAATTCATGCAATACGCAGATACTGGTCAAGAAGCTTTACAAATAATACCATTGAGTGAATTTAATAATTTATCAGGTGTATATGTAATACCTAAAACTATAGAAGCTAAAGATGATATATTATTCGCAGCTAATATAAAAGATAATTAGTCAGAATTAGATGATATTGCTAAAGAATTTGACGCTCGTGCATTTAGGGTTGACAATAAAAATCATGTGAAGTTTAGAGAATCATATGGCGTATTTGTAGATAAAGAATATTCTGAATTCATGAAAGAACGAGACGCTATGTCTACAGAACAACGTCTTGAATATGATAAATGTGATTTCTTTAATGATTATAATGATATAACAAGATAGTTTGGAATAGCCGAAAATCTCTGTAAATACAAAGCATTTAAAAAAAACGAAGGCGAAAAAGACTTTCACGTGTATGGAGGTAGTGGAAAATATATATCCTGGTAGTTTATTGTAACATCGGTTATAGGTGATTATTCAAGATCATATCCTAAACAAATTGGTTCTAGAGTATCTGCTATTGAAATAAAATATCCAGATGATCACGGTGATGTTTCTAGAACATGGTCAAAATGTACTAATGTACCAATTGTAAACATTGTAAAAGAAAATTATGATTTCGATACAAATATCAAAAAAGTACAACTTGAAAGTTTGGGTAGGATAAATTTAAAAGATAAATATATACCTAATAATAATAATGGTACATACGCGAACCCTTGTATTTCATATGGTTTGAAATCTTTAAGAAGGGATGAATTATACAGATTTGCAATTGTACTATATAACGGTAAAGGAGAAAGTAGTTCTGCTTTATGGATAGATGACATTAGAACTCCTTCTATAAACGATTCCGGTTTTGAAACATTCTGTGCAAATGGACAACATTATAACGATGGCGGTGTTTTAGAAGACGATAATACAGAATTAACAGTATATCCATTAGGAATACAATTTGAAGTAGATATCAATTCGTTCAATTAGAAATTAAAAGATGATTACCCAAATGATTATGAAAAATATAAGATAACATCATACGAAATTGTAAGATGTCATAGATCCATAAATGATATTCAAAATATAGCACAAGGTGTGCTAGCAAGACCTATTTGTAGAAATAAACACAAAGATGATCATGATACAAATATCGACAACGTGTACACTCCTACAGGTACATTAACTACACAATAGTTCTGGACAGGTTATAAATGGATTGCAAGAAGTCCTGCTTTTGATTCACATGATGATTTAGTAGATTCTCCAGAAGCTGATAATTTTGATAATCATGATTTGTATTAGTTTATATGTCCAGAAGCTGTATATAATACAGATTACATTAAACAGGTTGTGGATAATACACAGACATATTTAAATAGTGTTAGTTATTTGTTCGGACATCATGCTGATACGAATAAATTAACATACCCACAAAAAATGCGTAATTTTGACTGTCCATGGGTGGCATCAGCGGGTTAGTTAGGTTATTCAGTGAATACATCTTTAAAATATGATTATATAGGATCTTCTGTGTGTGGACATAATTTAGCATTACCTCCGTAGGTTGTTGATACAACAATTATATCCACCGGAAATCCTGAATTCCATAATATTATATATAAAGATTTATATGGACGAATGAATAATGATAGAGAATGTGCATTATCTACATATAGAATATATAAATCTGATGACGAGAATAGTAATGAAGAAAAGCTGATAAGTGGTTTGTAGTCAATGTTTATATGTCAACAATACGGTAGAACAAACCCTTCATATTATTAGGTATACCCTGCTTGTTTAAACGAATATAGGTTGGATAATTATAGAGGTGAACAATATGTTTTTAGGACAGTTGATAGAACACCTTCGTTTATGTCATATCAAACAATAGGTGATACAGATAATACATGTTACGTACGTGGATTCGGAAGTGCCGACGGTCTTGATAATGTATATAATTATAACCAATTCGGATATACAAAGTTATACGAGTAGAGTAATACTATATTTAATAGAAAATATGAGTTGGCAGGTGTTAAAACAAAATATGGAGATGATACGTAGTATGATACTATCAATCTGAAAATGAACAGATATTCTTATAAAGTATAGGCTTGTAACGTTGTTTCACAAATACCGTGGAATGGTTTGTTCGATTCTAAAACTGAAAATAATACTACAACATATACTGCAAAATACACAAATAATACAGTTACAATTGGTAATTTGCAATACTGTAATGTTGTAGACAGCGGTACGTTTAATAATACCAGGAGAGTATTAAGTACTGATAAAAGCTTTGGTATATTTATATCTGAGAACAAATACCATAATAGACTTGATGATTCTGATGGAAGATCTGCTTTAATGGGTACTGGAGGATCTTGTATTTTATTAAAGTTAGAGAATATAAACAATATATTTTATAAAAATATTTGCACTAACGTTATACAGAAACCCCATACGAACACACCTACAGTATAGGCTGTTGCATTTACAGATAATGATTATAAAATTCCAGATGGATTTACAACAGGTGATTTTGGAGTTATACCAGGCTCACCAAAAGACGGTAAAGCAATATATAAATCAAATCTATCAGTAGAATAGAGGCATAATAGTTCATACATAGATTATATTTATGATAAGAATAAAAATAAAGTAAATATATACAGAAGTAGTATATCTGGAACATATTTATGTAATCTACGTCAAAGAACAACACCTTATGGAGGATATGATTATTCTGCTAGATGTTTGAATACATATGTATCTTATGGAGATGTGTTTGCAGCAGGTTAGAAAGTAGCAAATGTGTTTGATGGTGATTGTTACATACAACCGTTTGAATATGTATCATGTCATAAATATTATGATAAGAACGTAGGAATGTCTGTAACTGCGTGTCTTGTTTATTCAATACCTGTTGAAACAAGCATAAATCTTGCATATACATCTGGAATAGAGTTTAGTGCATAGACAGATAGTAAAGCTTCCAATATACAAGAAGATCCTGCACAGGTTAATTCAATATGGGCTTAGGAAAAACCACAATATGAGTACAATTCTGCATATTCTATACAACCTCAGATTAAATCAACAGAATCTACAGATTTATCAAAAGATTCAAATACACTCACAAGCGTAGATTACAGATGTTATTATTCAGATAAGAAGACCAATAATGAAAATAGTGATTCGTGGTGTGTATTCAAACCTGCAAACTTCTTAGATGTAGATGATAGGTATGGTGAAATAACAAACCTTAGAACCTTTAATAATTAGTTATTCTTTTGGTAGGAACACGCATTTGGTCAATTTAGCGTGAATGAAAGATCTTAGATAACAGATGATTCTGGAAAACCACTTGTATTGGGAACTGGAGGTGTTTTATCAAGATATGATTATTTGGATACAAAAACAGGAATGCATAGAGAACAATACTGTGATGCACAATCTTCTACAGCTCTATTCTGGTTTGATTCACATAATAACGAATTGAAATAGTTGACATCAGACGGTAGCGTTGCGATGAATAAGATGTTTGGTACACAAAATATAATGCATGAGAGATGTGGTATAAAACATCCAAAATTATTCTATGATAAACGTTATGATGAACTTGTTTCAAAAGTATTGTTGAAAAATGGAGAAGAACAATCTCTAGCGTTTAGTAGCTTATTACGAGCATTTACATCTGTATATACAGTTAATTTCGAAGAAAGTATTACATTTGACAATGATATATGCTTAATATCTTGTGAAGATGGTAGATTAGTTGTAAACAAATGGAATACTAAAAACGGTACATTATATCCAAATACTATTATAAAATATGTAGTAAATACATCACCTACTGAAACAAAAGTATTTGATAATCAAGAAATAATAACAAATGATCAATTAACAAAAGATTATTCTTATAACGACTGTATATTTAAATGGTCTACAAATTTAAATTCAGAAGTATAGAAATCTGGAAGTGAAATTGGTATTACAAATAGAGAAGGTAATTTTAGATATTCTATACCAAGATATGGAAACGTTGAATATGGAAATAGACAACGCGGTAAATATATGATTTGTGAGATAGATAATTTAAAGAACGCTTCGATTTCTTATATAATAAATAAATTTAGAAAATCATGGATTTAACAGCTTTTAAATATATACGTAATTAGAAACCAAGCTTTTATGTCGGCAAGAACCCTCTAGATTGGAATTCTTATAACGGTCCTGCCGATGATGCTAAAGAATTTTTAGAATATTAGAAAACTCTTCCGCAAAACCAAAATTTTAACCAAACACCAATTCAACAAACTCCTCAAACTCCTCAAGGTCCTCAAGTAAAAGGTCCAAAAGGTCCTAGTGTTTTTAAAACAAATCTTAAAAACGCTAACTATGGTTCAATGGTTCAGCAAGGAATTGCTTTTGCAGGAAATCTTATAAATGCTTATAAACAACCTGTTGCAAATTAGTCGCAACTGTTATCGAATGCAGGTACCTCACAAGGTATGATAAATGGAATTGGTTATGATATTCAAAATGGTATTGACGAAGATACAGAACTTGCAAACCTTAAAGCACAAACATCTGGAAATACAATGAAAACTATTGGAAGTGGTGCTGGAGCAGGTGCTGCGATAGGCATGATAGGTGGTCCAATTGGATCAGGTATTGGAGCTGCTGTAGGATCTCTTATAGGAGGTGTATTCGGAGGAGCTGCTGCTGCACGTAAGAAAAGGATTCTAAAACACAGAATGGCTGTTGCACAACAAAAAGCAAATACCATCACTACGTTTAATAAAGCAGGTGCTCAAACCACAGGATTACAATAGGATTATTTGTAGGATTATGGAAATACTAAAGGTGGAATATTAGTAGCAAATAGAGGAAAAGATTCTAAGTGTTATAATAATGGTAAATCCGAAGGTGATTATAAACAAGTATATTCTCCATACGGTGTTATAAATGGACCACATGAAAGTAATGTCGGTAAAGGAGAATCTATTATAGATTTTAATAATGGTAGTGCAACTATTGTTGACAAAGGTACAGTTGGTGTTGATAACCAACCATCGTCTGTAAGAGAAGATGATAGTAATGTAATACTTGGTAATGATATTGATTGGAGAACTGGTGATACGTTCGCAAAGCAAGCTGCACCGTATACTATGCAGATTCAAAGTATTAATGAAGCTTAGAATAAAGTTGGACGATATGGTAAATTGAGTTCTTTATCTAAAGCTACAAGTGATTTGTATAATAAAAATATACAACAGTCAAAACAAGAATCTTTTAATAAGCTTAAAGATCTAGCACAACAATAGGCAAAACAACATAATATAGAAGGACAAATGAATAATTACAGAAGACAATATGCAATTGGTAAAGACTGGTAGAATGAACTTCAGATTGGACTTCCATCACTTTTAGGAGTTACAGAAGCACTTTCTAGATTGTCAAATATCAATAAACAAAGTATTCCTAAGTATGATACATATAGTCAAAACCAATACGCTAATAGAGCATTAAATGGTTTAGCTGGTCTTAGATATAACATATATCCTCAACTTAAAGAGTATAGAGATAGTCTTAGATAGAATAAATATAATATAGACCAAACAGGAGGTCTTACTGCAGGTTAGAAATATATTGCGAGAAATGATCTTTATAATAGTTATATAAATAATGTCGCAAAGCTTTATGGAATAGCTGACGAGTAGAATAATAAATATAAGCAGCAATATTACGATGCTTTGATGCGTGCAGGCGAAGCTGATAGAGAGAATAGAACAAATGCTATGAGATATGACCAAGATGCATTTGAAAAAGCACATGCTGCTAAATTGGCAATGGCTAACCAAGCTAGAAAAGACTTTATGGAGAATATCTACAGATGGGATAAGAAACGCGTAGATGATAGTAGATGGCGTGATACTGTTAAATTATATCAAGATGATTTAGATGTAAAACGTGAAGATTTAATGGGTAAAGCAGGACGTAAAAATCGAATTAATAGATTGTTTGGTAATATACCTGTATCTATGCCAAATGAAAAATATCTTACGGATCTTGCTAAATAGTTTGTACATGTTCCTCAAAACGTAACGTTTATAAACCCGTATAAACCATTCTAGCCGAACTTTATGGATTTAGCTAAATCATTAGTAAATATTCCTCAACCAATTCCATTTATTAATCCGTATAAACAATAATTATTATGATATATAGATATGATTAGCCAGTAGATATGCCTATCCCAGAGCTATATGATACTGGTATTATGAATGCTTATTTAAATGCTGTAAAAGATCAATATGAATCTGGAGAAAAAAGAATGGATGAATATCTGTCTAAATACAGTGATTTTACATCTCCTTTTCAACAAGATGTTGAAAATTATGATAAGTTAACATATGGTAGACTAAATGATGCGATAGATAACATGGAAGCAATGGGTATAGATCCTCTGCGAACAGCAGAGGGTCGTGCCATGATAGCTAAAGTTATAAGAACTACACCTAGAGATAAAATAAATCAAATTATACAATCATCGAAAATAGGACAAGCTTATCTTCAAGCAACGGCACAGTTACAGTCTAAAGGTTTATACAGTTAGTAGATGGAAGATTTCTTTCAGAAACATAAATTTAAAGATTGGGATACATTAAAAAATGGTTTGTTCGATAGAGTATCGCCTATAGAATATAAAAATCTGCATGATCTAACAGATGATTGGTTTAAACATCTTGATAAAAAGTTCAATGAGAAATTAACCAATTAGAAAAAAGACGGTTACGATTATTACACAGTTGATGAAAATGATATACGTGGCGTGCTTAAAAGTAATATTAATGATTTCTTAAGTAGTGATTATGGTAAATATTATTATTCACAAGCTAAAGATAAAGTAAGAGCTGTGAACCCACTAGCTTCTGAAGCAGATATTGATAAATTAGCCATGAAATATCTTACAGATGATATTGTAAATAGAAATAGTGATTATCTTAGAGAAGAGAAGAAGGTTAATGAATATGCTCTTGAAAATATAAGATTCCAGCATGATATGGCTAAACAAAAGCAACAGCAGCAACATGAAGATCAGAAAGAAGCTAATAAACAAAAGCAACAAGCTGCTAATCTCAATTATCACTAGACGTAGTTATTAAGAGGTTTAGGTGCTTTGATGGGATTAAATATCGATGAATACAAAGCTAATGGTTTATTATTACCATTCGCAGAAGCTACATCGCAAGCTAAAAAAGTATTAGAGAAAACCGTTAGTAAAATACTATATACTGGAAAAACAATAAAAGGTGGAAAAGAAGAAGTGATCGGTAGTAAACAATCGAAAATATATTCTGCAAAAGTACAAGGTGCTACAATCACACACGGTGAACCGTTTGAAGTTACTTATAAACGATTTGGACACCAAAGAAAAGCTGGAGATGCCGGAAAATATAAATTAAATGTGGTGGCAAAAGTAGGAAAAAGTAGTGATAAAGATATTATTAAAACTTCAATAGTTGACGGATTTACTATTAGTAAACAAGAGGCGTCTAGATTAATAGATGGTGATAGATGGGCAGCAGAAACAAGTGGTTCACATCATATAATGCAAAGACCTATTCCGTTACATAGAGATATAAGTAGGAAATTGAATGAACATGGTAAGTCTGATAGAGTTCTTGGAGCTAATAGACACCTTGTATTTGTACCTAGAACAGGTAATAATGTCGCAACAACTGTTAAACGAAATGGACAAGTTGTACAAGCTACAGTGGGAACGTTGTATGTGAGAGATGAAAACAATAGAGCTGTAAACATAGGTACAGTTTATATGCCGTTTAATTATACATCTATTGCAGCTAAAGACGGTAAGGCTGACCGTAATACATATGTTACAAGTGGGGCTTATGCACCTAATATAGATTATCAAGAAGCTAATCTGAGAGATAGTTATCATATTAAAACAACCGACAAAGGGTCGGCATCAATGATATATTAATTATGGATATAAATAGCTTAATAAGAGGTTCGTACCGAGTTCGTGATGACGAACGTGCGAAATACATGGAGCGTCTGAGAAAATCAGAAGAGCGAAAAAGATAGGATGTTTTAAGAAAACAGAGAGAAGATGAAGAAGCTGAGAGACAATTAAACGAACGTTTGAAAAGAGATACTGATCGTAAAAATAAAGAATTGTCATCAGATACAAATGATTAGTAGGATAATAATCTGCAGAATAACAATCAGCAAAACAATACTGCCGATTTTACTTCTCTAATACCACAAAATCCGAATCTATCTAAATATAAATGGTCTTTTCCTGGAAGAAAAGTGTTCACAAAAGAACAGAGAGATGCTGAAAATAGACAACGTGAACAAAATAAAAATTTAGATAAAAGAGCTTCCAGAAGTAGAGTACGAAGACTTATGGAAGATAGAGATTCTTACAATGACGCAGCTACAAGTATTGAAAAATCTAATCCTAAAGCAGCTGCACAATTGAGAAGTTAGGCAAAAGCATTGGATTACGAAATTGATAAAACAGTACATTGGTATCAAACAATGCATCCTGAGGATTTTAAATAGGACGATGGTGATACAGCTCCAAAAGGTTATTATGATAGCATGTTACCTATAGCTAATGCTGTATTACAAAGTATTTAGAATCCGATAGCAGCTCCTTTTTTATTATGGAGTGGTAAAAAAATTGCAGATAATATCGATAAAGATAGAAAGAATTCTTTGTTACAAGACGCATATCATGTTTTTGGTATTTCTAAAAACGAAACCTAGATGGCTACAAGTCTTGGTAAGATGAATACATTAATGTAGCAACAAAACATGGTAAATCCAGAAGCATTAGACGAATATCAAAAAACTGTAACTGAACTTAAAAATACTTAGGCATAGTTTGAAGATATTAGAAGTCGTTATGTTAGCGGAAAAGGTATTAGTAAGGAAGAGAGTCTTAATTGGGACAATCTTAAAGAAAAAATAAATCAACTCCAACAAAAGAAAGAAAAACAAGAAAATGTATTTAAAGATTTAATGTCTTTTGAAAATCATACGTGGGCTGGAGATTTAGTTTCTGATGCACAGTCTTTGTTACATGATATTGGATATTTGGATTTTGGAACTGGCGTTGGTTCAAAACTACATGGATTTGGTGCAAATATCACAAAGTATAAAGCAGCTCTTGAAAAAGGAGATGTTGCTGCGGCAAAACAAGCTCGTACATAGTTGGATAATGTATATAAACAATTCAATAGTAGAGCTGAACAAATGAAAGCTTTGTGGCGAAATGATTATGAAATTGATAAAAAAGATTTGGAGAAATATCAAAAAGGATATGAAGTTTCGAATTATTATAGAAAACGAGAAGCTGCTGCTAATTCATTAGCATGGTATAATCCTGCAAAAATGTGGATGACACCAAGTCTTCTCGCTTCATCAATGTCTTCCCCAGAGAAAACTTTAATTTCAATGGGAGCAGGTGCTACAGCTTTACTCGGTTCAATATTAGCACCTGAAACTGCAGGTGCTTCTATAGCACTTGCATCCGGAGCTGTTTCTTTTGCATCTTCTATGGCTGCTGGAGCAGATGAAAACTTTGCAAACGTATCAGATGCTACAGATGTATTAGCTAAAAAACTTCTTATTGAAAATGATCAATTTGATAAATTTGTAAACGAGGGTAGAAAAGAGCTTGGAGAAGGTGCTACTGTTGATGACATATTACATGCTTTCTACATCGGTAAATATGTTCCAAATGATTTTAAAATAAGACAAACTTTATTAGATGCCACTGCAGGTTCTGCAAAACAATATTATCAAGGAATGGGTGTTAATACTCTTGATTCTTTAACAGATGCTATTGTGACTTGTATGCCTATGGGAGGCATTGCGAAAAATTCTAAAGTTGGATTTCTAACTGATAAATTAGCTGCAAAAGGAGATAGATTAGCATTTAAAATGGCTTTACGTAAATATGCAGATGGTAGTAAAGCATCGCTTAGAAAGGCAGTTCAACAATTATTGTCAGAAGGTGGAGATGCAGCTGTTACAAATGCTGTAAATGGTATTAGAACAACTTTAAATGCACCTGCTAATTTTGTAAGAGGTATTACAAAAGATCTTATAGAAGAATCTGGAATACCTGTCTTAATGCAAAAAGTAGGAAATTTTGCACAAGGTAAAATAGACAAAGCTTTAGCAAAAATGGCAGAAAAATCATTGTAGCACTCTGCAAATGTTACAGATATGGCTGCTGCTATACCAGAAAGAGTATTACGATATAGAAGATATTTAGGTACTGCTGGTAAAGTTGCTAAAGATTTCGGATGGAGAGCTGGAGCAAGTATGTATTCCGAAGGTGCTGAAGAAGGTTTACAGCAACAACAGCAATATGAGCGTGTAGAAGAGATGTCTAATGCTTATTATAATGTTTTAAATCAGCTTCCGATGACCGTGTTGGATGGTGCTAAATTATGGTCTAGTTTTCTATTTAAAGATCCTGAACAAGCTACAGCACAAGAACGTGATATATGGGAACAAATGCATGGTGGTATTTTAGGAGCTTTAATACAAGGTGGTCCTAACATAGCTGTACGAGGTGCCGCTAATACATATCAACAGTTTAAACTTGATCATCTTATATTAAATAATTTATTAGCTGACGATATTTCAGATAAAGATTATCTCGCGAAAGCATCTATATTTGCTAAAGAATTACGTAAAGGTAATTATTCTAAAATTAAAGCTATGTTAGATTAGTACGAAAGTATTACATCTGATATGAAAGAACGTAATAAAGATGATATTAGTTATGGAATACCATCAAATCATGTTGCTAACCTTAGAAAACTTGTAAATACAGTTGGAATATTACAACAAAATGAAGATGTACGTAAAACCGCAACAAATGCTGGATTTTTAGAGAAAGATGAAAATAAATCATGGAAACAGAGAATAAAAGATAATCTTTCTATAAAAAAGACAAATGAACGTTCTGTAATGTAGAAAAATTTCGATACATACATTGCAGTATTAGCAGGTAGACAAAATTCTATTGCAGAAGCTGATCAATTTTATAAAGAAAAATTAAATAATCTTATCGGTTTAAATGTAACATAGTCATTTGAAGATTACTTAGATGCAAATAGAGCAAGTGATCCTAGAATAGATTAGTTACAGTTTAAAATAGAAAAAGGGGAAGACGGTAGATATAAACTTGCAGATAAATATAAAGATGATGCTAAGTTTGTAAACATGTTTGCGGATTTACAGCGTGCTTATGAAGCAAATAATAGTAATCTTATAACAATACATCAACTTATTGGTAAAATGTAGACTCAACAATTGTTGAATGATATGCAAAAAATCAAAGAGTTGAAAGGTGGAAAATCTGTAAAAGCTAAAGTTGATTATGACGTTCAAAAAACCAAAGATCGTATTCATTAGGTATATGGTGATAACATTGTATTAGATACCGAAGAAGATGTGAAAAAGTTTGCAGAAAGCAAAGGATTTCATATAGATGATGATTATGTTGCAGCAGAACGCGATCTTTCTGATGCTTCAATACAGTTACAATTCAATAATGAAATGCTTAACAAATTAGTAAAAGATCCAAAATTTGCTAAGAGTTCTGTTGAAGCATATTTGAAAAATAAAAAAGAAGATGAATTGTTACGTCAGAGTGTTGAAGATGATTTCTATAACGACGAGTTAGATAGACAGAAATTAGATTCTGCAGTAATAACAGATGATAATAATACATATACGAGAAACGGTAAGACATACGTTGTACGCGATGATATAGATGGTATACGTAGAGTTTATGAGTATGATTCTGAAAATGATAAATTAATCAAAACTAACAAATAGTTTGATAAGGCAGAATGGTTTGATTCTAGAAATGAATATGATGATCGTGGTAAAAGTTTGAAAAATACAAAAGATCAATACGATGATTATGTAGCATTAAACGATTCTGAACTTGATAAACTTACTGACGAAGAACGTAATAGACTTGATAATTATAGAAGTTCTAGTATGAAGCTTTTCGAAGATTTTCAAAAAGAACGGATGGATAGAGAATTTTATGAAAGTGCTGCAGCTAAGGCTCCAGGTTTAACATCTGATTATAAAGGTTCTGTTTAGAGATTGGCGAATTATGCAAATAGCGGAAAATATAATCAAAAGAAATTTGATTAGTTAGTAACTGATCTTGGAGCTATAAGTGATGATGGTTATCGTACTAAAGAAATGCGAATCGTCAATTTGTTAAATAACGGTGCAAAATTAGAAAAGAGAAAATAGAAAAATGGTAAGTTTAAATATTCCTTAAATGATTAGGAAATAACAACAAGTGAGTATAATTATGCAAGGTATTATAAAAAGTTATTAAATCCAACTCCTGCAAAACCTGTAGTACAACCTGTGCAACCTGTACAACCTGTACAACAGCCTAAAACTCCATATGTTGCGCCAGAAACTAATATAAAATATGGTAATGTTGTAATAACACAGAATCAGTCTAAAACTATAAAAGTGTTAGATGAATATTCTGCGTCTAATAGTAAATATCATTACGAATGGCGTACAGGAAATAACTACTTCATTGAAACAAATGGTAGAGTTGAGATGTATAGTCGCCTTCATAGCATGATGGAACCTCAATTCCGTAATACAAAAGAACAGGAAGATGCTATAAAGAAAAATGCCAATACATTACAAAAACTAAGAGATGCATGGTTAGATTCTATTAAGAGGAATGATAGTACAAATGTTATAGAAGTTTACAAAAATGAATACATAAAAGCCATCAATCAAATGGCTGATGATTATTATAATACAGCTGTTCGTTTGTATGGTACTGATTCAGAATTAGCAGAGAGATGTAAGATAAATCCTGAGGGTTATTTTCAAACTGACGATATATTAAAGAGCGATGAAACTATAAATTCTATCGCTAAATTATTTGCACATACGGATACAAATTTATTCTTACCTGGTGCTTCTGTAATATCAGGTTCTATAATAGATGGAATAGCTCGTGATATATTAGCAGGTAAAACCTTGAATCATGAAGATGTGGATCAAAGAATGCCTGAAGAAGTTTTTGATAAACTCGTAGATGATCTTAAGAAATTCAAGGATAAAATGGAGACTTTAGGTTATGTTTTATATACACAACCTACTTGTTTATATTATGAAAAAACTAATCCAGATGGAACTAAAGTTAAAATAGCTGGTGAACCTGACCTTTTAGCAATAGCTCCAGATGGTAATATAACTCTTATAGATTTTAAAACATCTAAATACTCATTTGAATTACAAGATGTAATAGTTAGTGGTACTGTTGGAGGAAATATTTAGACAGAAAAGAAAAGAGAAGCTCTTGATAGGGATTATGGTAAAACCTCAGCATTCGGAAGACGTCAACAACACACTGCTAGAGAAGTATATACAAACCAGTTAAATGCATATGCACAAATGATTTAGGAATGTACTGGTAGTAGTGTTTGTAATTTACAATTAATGGGTATTACCGTAACTACTGAAAGTCCACGTGGTAACTGGAGTGAATTGCTTGCTATAACTGACGTACAACCTATACAAATGGTCGATTTGGCAATATAGGACCCTAAATATGTACATACTACATATGTTGAACAATTACATGATATACAACAGCAGATAGACGAAGCTAGAGAAAATGTAAAACTAAGTTTTGCACAATTAAAACATCAATTAGATGCTCTTGACACATTAATGTAGAATGTTAAAGATGCAACAATTAGTCAACAATATAATGCACATATTGATGCTGTAACTAAATTCGAACAGAATATCGATCGATATAATACATTATCTGTTCTTAAACAAGCTTTAGAATGGGTAGAAGGAGAAAAAAATATTTTGACAAGATTTAAAACAATTGTCGAACAACATTTAGCAGATAAAACTAGTAAAGGTAACGGCCCTGGTCAAGGTAAATTTCATCCAAATCCTAGAGTATATAATAATAAATATGTAAAACATTATAATAGACTTGCTAAAGATAGAAGTCAAATAACTCCTGCACAAAGGAAAGCATTACAAGTATTTAAAGATTGGACTACTAAAAAAGATTTTATTAAAAATGTACAATTTGTAATAGATTTTGAAGCTTCAAAATTTTCAGATACTGCTGCTACATGTGGCGCATATTTGAAATTTAAAGAAATATCATATAATGGACAAATTCTTTCAAAAGAAGCTACTGCAGAAATATCTTTTATATACGCAGTTGAACTAGATTTTAGAAATAAACTTATAGATTTTTATCAAAAGAATAAAGATGATATAAAATCTGGAAAAATAAAAGTTGTATTAAAAGGACTTAGTAGGACAAATGGTAAATATCAATATAATAATAAACCTGGCAATGTAAAAGAACGTTTGGATTTAACAGATGATTAGATAAACGGTTTGTTAGATTATAAAAACGGGGAGCCAATGTTATTGATATCGGATTCATAGGGTACTTTAAGACGATTAGATAGTGATGATTATAAGGTTGGATCTGGAACACCTCAACGAGAAGCTGTAAATGATGAGAATTTGTCAAGACCAGGTATTGTATATATTCAGAAACCGTTGGATTACGCTGAAGATTCTGAACAAGGTGCTGTACCTCATACAGCATTGATAGCATTGACACCTGGTAAAATGTCACAATCTGCAGCAGATCTTATTGTTGATATTCTAACGAATATATCAGGAAAGAAACAATCAAAAGCTAATGTAATTGACCAAGATGGTAATCAAATACAAGGTCCTATAGATAATTCTAAATTGTTACATTATCTTATAAGATTCGGAGGTGGAGCTGTCGCAACAGACAGTAAATTCCAATTTGATTATGTAAAAGATGAAGATGGTAATCTTGATCGTAATAAAGTATATATGAGTTATGATGGAGGTAACACTAAAACAATATACGATCTTAAAAATGATCAGGATTTGCAAAAACTTCGTCAGGAATTATCAACAAATGGATATTTGAATGTGCAGAATACGTTATTAATACGTGATAACTTTAAAAACTCAAAGACTAGTAGATTGTTTAATGGTGTTAAAGAATGGTTTGATAAAAACCCAAATGTACAATCTATCAAATATTCAGATGAATTCGTAATAACTAGAGACGATGTTGAAAATAACACAAATGGTATTGCGTGGATGATTAAAAATAATTGGTTCTAGTCAGAGTATTCCGGAATAACAGATGCTTTGGTAAGTACATCTGATTTTGAAGCTATTTCTGTAGATGATACAACACCTAGTGCAATTATAGAACAATCTAACCAAATGCAAACTGCAATTGATGATTAGATAAACACGCAACCTGAAACACCTCAATCTGATGAAACTATATTAGATAATATAGATGGTCAAGATGTATCTGTTGATGATATGTTATCTGCTCAAGATGATATGTTTGGAGATGATGGTTGGAATATGATCCAACGTTAGAACGCCAAACGTACTATAAATGATGAAAAAGGATTTAAAAAAGCAACAGAAGATGTACATAGAATGTGTGGAGATAATGTTAAAATACTTCCTGTAAAAGGTATTATTGAAAAAACACAATATGGCGATGTTATCGGACGTTGTACGAGTGCTGCTATTAAATTATCATATGAAGCTGAAAATGGTGTTCAATATCATGAATCATTTCACTATGTTGTCGAGATGTTAATGAGTGAGCAAGAAAGAAATGTTCTTTATAATTGGTATAAGAAAAAGCGTAAAAATAAAGATTTGTCAGAAAAATAGATTGCAGAAGGTCTTGCTGACATGTTCTATGCATATTCTAAATATAACTGGCAACCTAAAAATAAAATATTAAGAGTATTTGCTTGGTTGTATAATACATTGAACGCTTTTATAAGAACACGTAATCTTAAGATGGCATGTACGTTTAGAGCAATAGATCACGGTAAATTCTCTTCTCGTAAGGCTTCGAAAGAAAATATGGAACGTTTTAACAGATTGTTCTCGAAAGGTCTTAACATGACAATATAGGACAATGAAGGTAAAGATCATCAATTACAATACATATATACTTAGAAACAATTAAACGAAGTTGTTGAAACATTACTACCAGTAATTGTTCAAAAACAAGGTATTGATATTCTCGGTAATAATATAGAAAAGCTTAAATTCGATAGACAGACACTTTTAGCAAAAGATTCACCATTTGCTAAATGGTATGTTTAGATTACAGGAGGTTCTGCTACAAAAGAACAACTTGATAAACTTGTACAAGATGGTAAATTACCTGCATTGACACGAGATAATGCATTAATTATACGTGAATTGTTCTAGAATTGGTAGGTGGCTCAACCATTATTGGAATCTAAATTGCAATAGATGGGCATTCGTAAAAGAAAAGACAGAGACGAGCAAAGAAAAGAAGATCTTGATAGTGATATAACAAGTGCTGTTTCTGATGATATTCAAGGACACGCAGACGAATTCTATTCTCATTCTATGTCTGATGATGTTGCAGCTCCTATACAATGGATGTTGAGTACTATACCTAATCTTAGGTATGTAACACAAGAAGATGTAGCATCTGGTGTAGCTAAGAGTATGTATGTTTTAGATAAAGATGGAAAAGTTGTCAAAGAAAATGGTAAACCAAAACGTGCAACAATACCTTCGACAGTAAACTCTATGGGTAGACCTGTATTTTTGTCTTTCAAATCAGTACACCAACGATTATTATCAGAATTACACGATGTTAAAAATGTAGCTGATTTATATAATCAATTAAGGAGACTTGGAGAAAACGATTATATGTTCGAAAGAATAGCCCAATCTTTGTATAGATTACGTTATCAATCTTATATACGTTTTACAGAAAAACAATATGAAAAATATGCAGGTTTTCCAAAAGTATATTATCATGGAGCTATTGTAAAACCAGAGTATTATATAGGTAATACAGAAGATAGAAGCGAACAAGCTATGTATCCTACTGAAGTACGTCTTGTTAAAGATCTCGTTGGTAAAAATGGAAAAGTTATATGTAAAGCAGGTGATATATTACAAGGTGCTACTTACGCATAGAATCAGAACAATTAGACACTTACTACGTTATTATTTTAGAGTATTAAATCACAAAAACTTAACTTCAACTTCTTGTTTATAAATGAATCAGAAGGTAATAAAAAAGGATACGAATATAGATATAGATAGACAAACACTGATTAGAGTTCTAGACAATATCCGATTGCATGGTTTGATTATGTAAGGTCTGGTTTGACAGGATTGTATAATAAAGACGGTAGTATAAACAGAAATTATACAACATTTGCAGATTGTGCTACAACATTGAATCAAATAAGAAAAGGTTTAATTGGAAATAGTACTAAGATTGATATAAATGGTAAAGTATATGATATAAATGATGTTGCTAATTTTGATTTCATTGTTAGTAATATAATTAACGCATTTAATTCCATAGGTGTGATGATTACAAAACCTGCATTTTATCATTTACTGCACAAATTAAATCCTGATAGTACTGATTATATAGAATCATTACGTGAAATGATGACCAGTAGTAAAAGTGGAGGTGTTAGTATATATGCGCTCATATCAAAAGACGGAGTTCTTGACAAATTAAATACTGCTGTAAAATCAGGTGATTTAAATGTATTTACAAGAGATTCTAATAAAGATGGTAAATATTCAGGAGCATTCTTATATGCTAAAAATCAATTCATAACAATGCTTGCAGAAGCAACATCTGAATATAAAATGGCAACATCAGAAATGATGACATTGGGTGCTGGAAATACTAAAATGTATATGTATGCTCAAAACAATACAGTATCAGATGTTGTAGATGATTTGAACACTTCTTTTGAATCAGATGGTTCAATTAGAAAAGGTTCTATTTTGGATGATATGAAAGATGTCGAGTATGTTGTATTTGAAGATGAAGATGGTTAGAAAAGAGGATCTGTTATAGCTAAACAGTTATTAAATAAAGAAGTAAAAGATGAAATATCTATTGATACTGATGCTGGATCTAAGTATAGTTCAGATAGCGTTAAATTCTCAGAAATGGGAAAACGTGAAGATCAAATATCAAGAATGTAGAAACTATCTGATGGTCTTATAATAATGCCAACATTGTCTGATAAATCTACATACATGTCTGTACGAGGATTTAAATTACCAGGATTTGACTATAATATTAAAGTAAGTAGTCAAATGACTGATGATTAGATAGCAGCATTTGGAAAACTGCCTATGTTTAATCATTTTACAGGTTAGATATTCTTTAACTTAGATGATTTAAGCAAAGGATATCAACAAAACGATGTATTAGATCAATTTATAGAGTATTTCGAATGTGAACGTAGGAATGTTGAGAAAACTATTCGTGAATTAGGTTATGGTCCAAATGGCGAGCAAGATAAACTTCCTGCCGAACAAATGATTAAGAACTATCATACAGGTAGTAAAAACGGAGCGAGATTTACATCATTAGCCGGTATTTATGAAGGTGAGAATTTCATATCATTCAATTTTCAAGATAATGTATCTACAGAGGATGCAGAAAAACATCGTACACCAACTAATGGAATACTCGAATCTTATAATAAAGCAGTTGAAAAATATTTTAGTCGACCTATTGAGGAAAAACGAAAAATGGTGGCTGATATATTGAGACATAGATTAGACGACGAGTTGAAACATCTTGTAGATCTTGGTATTATAGAAGTATAGACAAATACGTCAAGTGCTGCGGTAAACGCTAAATATTTCAACTACAAAAATAACTACTTAGATGTTAATAAAATAGCACTTATTGCCAATGCATATAGAAACTCTAGAATAGGTAATACAGAGAGGCGTTATAATTCATTAAAGAGTGATGCAGAAATAGAAGGTTAGGCTATAGTAGCTTATGTATTTGACACAATGTGCAAACAGTTAATGTCTATGGAAGAGGGTAGAAGATTTGTAACGGGAATGCCACAATTCTTCAAGACTAATTACAATAGTAAAGGATAGCTTGTAACATTTGGTGTTGATGAAACTAAACGTTATGGTGGTGTTGGTTCTACTGGATCTAACAATAGAGAAGATATACCTGGAATACCTAGTGAATATAGAATTGCGGAAATAAATGACTGGGAGATTACCAGTGAGATGGTAAATTCTTTAAAAACAGTATTTCAAAGAGGTGAATATAGAGAAGCTTGTGTCAACATATTATTAAGTAAACAAGAATATGAAGGTCGAGATATATCCAAGGCTGAAAAAGCTGAAATATACAAGATTGTAAACAACATGGATGTTGAAAAACAGAAAGAGTTGTTAAAAGAAGCTGGCATTTTAGAAATCGTCGACAAGAAAATTCAATCTGAAACAAATAGTTATGTACATGATAAATCTCAAGATTTAGATGGTGTTAATGTTACTGATGGTACTGCTTTTATAACCGATAAGATGGCTGAAAACCTGTTAAAACAACGCGGTGCATTTACAGAAAATGTTAAAGAGGCGTTTGATATATTACGTGGTAAAAACAATAGTTATTTATCAGATGCAAAAGCTTATGAAATTGTACACAATGCTCTTATATCAACTTAGAAATACTCTGCTTTTGGTTATAGAATGCAAAATGGAACACCTGTCCATTTTTATAATAAGTTCGCATTGTTCTCAATATTCAAAGGTATATCATACGGATTCTTAAAACATCTTTATGATAAGATGAACGATCCTGAAAACGGAGTTGATATGTGTATGATGTAGTCTGCTGTAAAAGCAGGTTCGCAAGGATCTTAGAGGTTTGATCCAGACATGTCTGCTGAAGATATAGATAAATTTTCTTTTAAAGGTCATATTTATACATAGAAATATAAATGGATTCGTAGACAGTTGAACACAGACCCACGTATAGATGAAATAATGGCTGTAGGTACACAGGCTTTAAAGGTTTGTATGGGTACATTACGTGACGGTGATACTTATAAGATACGTCAATCAGATGGTACAGTAAAAGAAATGTCCGCAAACGAGGTTCGTGATATGATAATGTCCACGATGCGTGAGATTGCTAAACTTAGTTGGAATGAGCTGGAAAATAAATTTACAAACTAGGATGGTACTGTAAACTTTAAAAATCTACAACAATTTTTAGTACAGTAGTTACGAGATAGAAATGCTGATGAAAATATATTAGAAGCTTTGGAATTAAATGAAGCCGGAGATGGTTTTAATGTCGATTTGAACAGTGTTTCAAATATGGCTTGGGTTGAAAGTATATTGTCATCTAAAGTAGGAACTGATGTTATCGATATTCGTACTAAGGGTAATGCATTTTATCAGAGAACTGTTTTTGGAATGGATAGTCCGTATAAGGTTATTAGTTCTGAAAATATTGAAAGTAAATTGAATGGTGGAAAACCTTTACGTATGATCAATGAAGAAGGTTCAATGGATGCTGTAGTATCTATAGACTATTTTATGGATATTATTCCAAAAGGATTGTAGAATAACTTTAAAAAAGCTAAACAATGGCTGATCGATAATGATATAATATCTGGTGTAAAAACTGGAGAAACTGAGTGGCATAATGCTGAAGCCAATACCATGTCATATCGTATTCCTACATAGGCTACATCTTCAATTGGAGCTTTACGATTTGTAGATGTATTATCTATTGTTAGAGATACTATTGTCTTACCTAAAGAATTTACAGCTCAAACAGGTTCTGACTTTGATATTGATAAATTATATATGTCTACATTATTCTACGAACTTGTAAAACATGATGTTGATTTTATTGATAAAGACGGTTAGATTAGAAGAAAATTCCGTTATACAGCAACTTCTGAAAATCTTTCCGATAAGAAGAAATAGTTAACTAATGATCTTTTACGTACATATATATCACTATTAAAGGATTGTGGTACACTTGATAAAAATGGTGAATTACAAGGTGGAAGATACGCACATCTTTTAAGGAGATCTATTGACTAGGATACATCTCTTGTTAAAAATGTATTGAAAGAACTTGAGAGTGGAGTTGTTGCAAAACAATACGAACCATATCAATTTGAAATGCTTAGTACTTAGGTAGAAACAAGAGGCTCTTTCGCAACAGGTAAAACTGGTATTGGACCTTACGCTTTGAACAATAATAACCATATCTTGACACAATTATATAATGTTGGGTTTATATCAGATGGTGGTATATTGAGCAATCTTGGAGCTTTGTCTTTAGCAAGAAGTGTTGACTGTGATGGATCATCTATATTATCTTGGATATCAGCACTTATCAATGCTCACGTAGATGTTGCTAAAGATCCGTATGTTTTGAGAATGAATATCAATAAAGCTACTTATAATATAAGTTCGTTGTTAATAAGATTAGGTTTTGGTAGACATGCGTTTTATTTCTTAAATAATCCTGTTATTAGAGATTTAGCATAGATTTATAATGAATGCGATGGTTAGATAGTTGATAACCCAGGTTTATCTCCACAACAGAGAAAAGAAGAGGCTGAAAAAAAATATATAAATAAGACTTTTGGTACAAAAAGTATTGCTGCAATATATGCAAATGGTTCTCTATCTGATAAAGATTAGCTTGCACATGATGTAATGTCTACTATTGTAGATATATTTGGAGATCCTATGCGCAATGACGGTCTTAGAGTAGAAGTTGATGAAAATGGCAAAACAGTAAAAAAGACTATTTTACAAATACTAGCAACGGATAGAAATTATTATAAAAAAGCTGGAAATTCTGTTTCAAGTTTAGATTTAGATAAAACTATTAAGATTCGCAATAAAAATATAAAAGTATCTGAAATCCAACAAATGATATATATCGCTTCGAAAGAGTTTGAAAAATATGCATAGGGATTGTCAGATCTTGTACAATATACTAAAATTGATACTAAGAAGCAAGGTATAAATTATCAAGATCAACAGTAGTATTTAGCGAAATATAATAATCTTAAATAGAGTACATTATTTAATAGTAATATTGAATAGATGTTAAATGATTCTTATATTGACGATAAAACTTATTATGGTACAGAGTTCATACCTATGGTTTTGGGAGATTAGATGATTCATATGCAAAAATCATTTGAACAACAACGAGATGAGATTTTAAGTATATTGAATAATAAATCTAAAGCTACTAGAACAGCAGTTAATAATGCAATGATGTGTTACACAAAACAGAAAGCATTTAATTATGCTTTTTAGGATTATGTTGATAAATATAACAAAAAACACGGTACAAATCATACAATATATTCATATTGGAAGCAACTAATTGTAGGCAATCGTACGTTAGCTAAACGTATAACAATGTTATAGAGATTATTACAATCAGATAAATCAGGTTAGTTAAAACAGTTTACTCAAAATGGAACTATAATAAATCCACTTATCGAAAAATTACATTCTGTACATTATTTTGCAGAAGAAGGTAAACCTCATTATGATATAATTTCTATGACATATACTTCAGAAGATGACTCAGCTGTAAGTAATGATTATATAGAAGCTTGGAAAGACATGCTTAATTATACAAATGATAAGAATCCTAAACTACAAGAAGCTATGCGAGGTATTGCAAATGATTTGGCAATATATGCATTTATGTCTTCTGCAGATAGTAAAGGATTTGTTAAGTTCTTTAAATATGTACCATTACAATGGAGAAAAGATTTTGGATATTGTAAATATATAAAAGAAGCTTCTGATTATTATAAAGGTAATCTTGAATCTAATAGAGATTATAGCATAGATATAGACGAGTTGTTATTAAACTTTGCATCAGATAATAATATAATACCGACTACTAATACAAAGACTGAGAAAGGTTATAGTAGATTTATAACATCTAATTTTACATATAAATAGGTAGGATATGATGGTACTGTTACATTAAGAACAGAACCTAGGACAATAATAGGATTATCATATTACAATAGTAAATATTCTTCGCCTATATCTAAAAACAAAGCTGGGCAATTCCCACCGTTTATAAAAACATTTAGAAATGGTACAACATATGCAGATAACGATAGATTTTTATTATATAAATTAGTTGGAGTCGGATCAATATCACAATACGGAACTAGTCTTGAATACCCTATATATAAAATTGTAAATCCAAAAGGTTTACGTATGAAAATAGGTTCTCAGACATATCAGTTCTATTCATGTGAAATAGATGATGATTACGATAAGGCGTATTTTGACAAAGTTGATAAGCAGGGTAATAAAATTGTTCCAACTGTACAATCTGCTAAATAGACATTTGATACACAATTACAAAGTGTAATAGATTATGTAAATAAACAAAGAGGATCTATTGAAAACGCAATACGACAGTCTGGATTTATAACAAAAGATGATCTGATTAATAACAATAAAGTTCCAAATGCATTTATAACTGCCATCGAAGGTCTTTATAAGAAACAAGATTCTATAAATATACATTATGAACGTGGTGATAATCCAATGTTGTCTAACTTTGCAACACGTCATATAACAGATGTATTTAATGTATTGTCTGGAGATGAATTATCATATATCAAAGATATTGATAAGATTAAATCTATTGTAAAACATTCTGCAAATACTGTTGAAAATGCATTTTAGGCTATTAAGGTTTTATATTCTACTGCATTGTCAACTGATGATAAGATTAGAATATTTAATTCAATAATAACAGAACAAGATCCTAAAATAGCAAAAGCTAAAGGTGCTAGTGTTAATCTTGGCGAAGGGTTAAATATCTGGAGAAAAGTTAGTAACGGTATATTGTCTGCTCTTATGTATTAGTCATTTACAGAAAATGAAGAAGCTAAACAATTGTTAATTAATACAGGAAATGTAAAATTCACACATATTAATCGAAAAGGTGAAATCCTTGATGAAATTATGGAAAAAGGTGAACCTACAGGAAAATCTCGATTCGCAAATATATTAACCGAAATAAGAACTAGATTATAGGAAAAAGAAGGTTATGTTATTGAACCAGATTCTGGATTATAGAAAACAGAATAGAAATCTGTAAATGAGATAGATAAGAATAATGCAACATTTTATTCAGGAGGTGCTATAGGATCTGATTCATATTGGGGATTATTAGCAAATCATTTTGGTATAAAAATGAAAAATTATACTGTTTCTGATTGGGATAATTTACCACAACAATGGAAATAGAAACTGGACGAGGAATATAAACAGGTTGTAAAAATATTAGGTAGACATGAATTAGATATGAATACGTATTCCGGAAAACTTGTAAGACGAGATATGATGCAGGCTGATAAAGCAGATGCAATATTTGCAATAGGCTCTATAGATAATCGTGGATTTGTTAGCGGAGGAACAGCTTATGCTACAACAAGAGGTATTTAGAGAGGAATACCTGTATATTTGTTTGATCAAGATGATAATGTTTGGAAGGTTTGGGATAAAACACGGTTTGTAAAAACAAATATCCCAACACTTACTACTAATGCTGCATTAATAGGTACAAGACAATTAAAACCATCTGGTAAAAACGAAATAGTTAAAATATTTATTAACACATTCAAACAAGATTTACACAATACTGAATTATTTTCCAATTTTGATAATGATACTTTTGACATTATATTAAACGGAATATTACAATCTAACGATTTATATAAAAAATATGATAAATCTTTAAAAGATTATCCTACAAATGAAGCTCTTGATGCATTAGCAGATGAAATAGATGAACAATGTAAATAATAAATTATTATGGTATGTTTAATAAAAAGTAAATACGAAGAAGAATTAAATCACTTAACAGAAGTATTAGGCTCTTATAAAAGAGCCTATGCTGTTCTGTGTTGTAACAATGGTTATACTCTTGATAAAACAAAAGAAGGAAAATCATCAAAACTCTATAATGATTTATTAGAGTATTATAAAGGAGATGTAAATAAAGCTGAGTAGAAAAAAGCTCAGCTTTTCACATCTGATTTCACAGATACATACGGTAAATGGTTTCAAGATGGATTTGAAATACAAGAATAGTATAAAGATGTATTTGATGAAAATGGAGAGCCTATATTATTTAAACCATCTATTGAAGATGAAAACAAGATTAAATTAACAAAATCTAGATATAATGAAGCTGTCGATTATTTATTTGACGTTAATCCGGAATTAGAATCTATAGGAACAAAAGAAGAATACATTAGATATTTAAACGAAAAATATCCTAACAGTTATTAGAAACTTTACTGGCATGGTACTAATTCCGATTTCAGTGACGGTTTAAATACTGCAATAAGAGGTAAAGGATCCGGTGCACCAGAAACAGGTACTGAAATGTACTTTAATAGACAACCATGGGCTTCTTTACAGTACATCAACGGTGTAAACAGAGATGTTACAAAACCAGATGACGAGGGATTTACTAACTGGGTAAAACTTTGGTGGTCTATGAAGGAAATTCTTGGCAATGGTAGAATGAAAAATGATGATTGGAAGCATGAAATCATAGGACCAAACATTAGATAGAAAATACCTAATAAAAAGGGAGTATTTAATAAAGATCGAGGTGGAAATAACGGTTCATATCTTTCAGATAGGAAAGTTAAATATGGTTATGGTAATAAATCTGATAAAGAGTTTTTTGAAGAAGTATTTGATATAAGATATGGTAAAGAAACTTTTCAAGATTGGATAAATAGGAAAGCCAAAGAGTTTCAAGATATATGGTTCAAAAGAGCTGTGAAAACTGGTATTATTCCATCAATACTCGATCTGACAAATCCAATCATCGAGGAGGGCCAAAATACTTATTACGAAGAAGAAAGAGGTTTGTTTACTAAAGCTAAGAACGATGGTAATAATTCTATAATATCTAATAAATCGAAGAATGAGTTTGGTTCTGATGTAGCCATAATGTTTAATCCTCAAAAAGATGTTCATTTCTTGGGAACCAAATCTGATATTCAAGCTTTTAAAAAATGGCTTGGTGATTGGGAAAATGATCCAAATAATGCTTCTAAAGTAGTAGATGAAAATGGAGAGCCTATATTATTTAGATCTGGAAAACAAGTAGAATTGACTAAAGAGGGTATTTCTACAAAAGCATAGTAGAAATTAAATAACGCAAATTCATTTATTAAGAATCATTTATAGATAAAATCAGGACCTATTCGTAATAAAATAATAAATGATAATCTACGAACACTTAATAATTATATAAAATGGCTGTATTATGATATTACAGGATAGTATTTAGAATTAGATAGTGATGAAAATATATACGATCAGATAGAGTTTGCTATAAATAATACTGATTTTGAATCTGCAGCAAAAGAAGAATTAAAAAATTTAAAAGATTCTCAAATCAAACCGAATGCTTCATCAATTGTTGTTAAAAAATCTTTAATAGATTCATTTTTGTCTAATCCGGATTTGTCAAGATATAACGAAGAACAAAAACAAATTATTAAAAAGTTTTTACCTGCGTTGTTTAAATCTGAAGATTCTCTAACAAATAAGAGAATCGGATTTTATAAACACAATATTAAAAAAATACATGACAAAATAGATGCGTCTTTAGATTAGGAATGGTAGTCGTATTTTATAAATCGCGGAAAGCAAATTAAATTACAAAATTTTTTAGATTATTTAGAACTTTCCCCAGATTATCGACAACATATAAGAGAAAAAATATTCTCCGAAATAAGTAGATACGTTGCGAGAAACGATAGTAAATATTTTCAGAGTAAGAATAGAAAAAAAAATCTACTTTCTTATGCCGAAAGAGGATTTGGAAAAAAGATTGCAAGTGTTGATTTTTCAGAATATTTTGACAAATCTACATTTAATACAAGCAAGAATAATAGAATAATATATGGATATGCAAAAACGTCCAATGTATTATAGAAAATAGTAAATAATAGTTCAGCTGATCCAAGATTACGTAAATCCGCAGAGTTTTTATTAAAGTATGTAAAAAATAATTAGGATTTTGATATAATATTCACAGATCCTGGAGACAGAACTCTTTTTGAAGAAGGGAGTGGAACAAAAACTGCTCTTGGCGTAAGCGACCCAATGAGCAGAACTATTTATATTAGAACGGCAAACGCGTATGATAATAAAGAGCATGTTTTAATTCATGAAATCGCACACAGCTTAACAACTGCTGCACTTTACGAACAGTAGATTGATGATACTAAAATATGGAAAGGTTTAGAAAAATATATCGAATATATCAGTAGAAAAGCCGGATCATCTCTAGCAGGTCTTATATATGATAATTATTGGCAAAAAAATCCATAGGAGTTTGTAGCCGAATTTTTTGGAAATGCTGAATTTCAAGAAATACTTAAAGAAATTCCACCAGTAGATCAGAATAAATTTAATAATATATTTGAAGAACTTTTAAATTGGTTATATGAGTTATTTACTGGTAAACCTGCAAACGCTTTTGAGCAAATTAAACCTGTAATGGAAAGTCTTGTAATATCGCAAGCTGATAGAAATCTTATAAATAAAGTACATTTTCAAGAATAGAATTATCTAGAAAACCCATATTTTGGTACATCAGATGATAAAATATTATTAGAGGAAAGATCTGAAAATTTTGAACAACCGTATGACGCAGAACGTTTTGCAACATCTGAACAATCTATGGAAGAACAATATATCTTGGAAAATGCTAAACGCGATAGTGAAGGTAGGTTGTTAGCACCTAATGGAAAACCATCCAATCTCACAGAAAAACAATATGTACAAGTAAGAACCAAGGCTTTTAAAGATTGGTTTGGTGATTGGGAAAAAGAATATACCCCACAAACAAATATATATAAAGAAAATCCGTACAAATCTATTTTTGACAAATATATCATTAATAAAGGACATGACGGAGCAATTAGTGGAACCCGAGACTTTACTAAAGAAAGACCATCTAACGCGCTAGAAGCTAAAGAAATTGTGGTTACTTATCCCAATCAAATTAAATCTGCAACAGATAACGAAGGAGGTTTCTCCAGAACTAATGATAATATATACAAAAGACATGGTGAAGATAGAGATAGACATCTATATAGTAGAGAACGTGCTGTAAAATACATTAAAGACCAAGGATATACAATAGATAATCTCGTACATGATACATATGAAACAAGATTCGAAGTTACATTAAAAGCTAAAGTTAAAGAAGATATTTGGAGATAGTATATAGAAAATATGGATCCTGGATTAAGAGTTAAATATGCAGGAGTACGTATTGGTAAAAAAGATCCAAGACTTGAAGTTTAGATTAAAACTAAAGAATATGAATCAATTGGTAATTTAAATCGGTTTTTAAATAAGAAATCTTTAAATACTGCCCAAGATCTTCTACAATACATTATAAAACAAACAAAAGGTGAGGATAATCATAATTTTTCATTTATTCTCTCAATATTAAAAGATATTAATAAAACAAGTCCAGGTTTATTCAATAGTGTCAATATTAGACGAGTTGCTGATCGTACTGGTAATTATTCTGCTAAATATGATTCTAATACAAGAACTATTATTATAAATGTCGCAAAATCATTCGGTAATGAGAATAATTTTAAAAATGCGTTAGTGTAGACATTAACCCATGAAATGATTCATGTTGTTACGGTCGAAGCGTTGCAAAGATCCAAAATATTACGTGCTAAAGCTGAAAAATTACTATCTAAACTCAAAGAACAATTTAATAATGATCCATCTATACAAGGTTTACAAAATGTTTATGAAATGGTTGCTGAACTCAGTAACGATGAATTTATAAACAAATTAAAATAGGTTTAGTACGATACTAAACAAACATGGTTGGATAAAATTAAGAGTTTTATATCTAGACTTATAAGTAGATATTTACAAAGTATCGGTATACAATATAACAACACAGCATATAAAGAGCTTGTAGATATTTTTGTATAGGCTTCATATAGTAAACAAATTGGTTTAGAACTTGGGGAGAATATAGACAATAATTGGCAATTTAATAGGTTGTGGTTTAATAAACAATCTTATATAGATAGATTTAAAGAAGCCAGAAGAAAGATACGAGCTGCAAAAGATTAGAGATTTTCAATAAATAAAATCAGAACTAAAGAAGAACGTACAATATAGGATTTGTTTGAAAGTATAGAAAGTTCAACGTTGAGTAAAGATAAATCATACAAATCTAAATTCTCATAGACATCTTCTATATATGGTGATGAAAAACAGATTGCATTTAATCAGAACGCTGTTCGTGAGGTTTAGATGCAACATTAGACTATAGCTGAAGCAATTGAATCTAAGAGTGCTGATGAAGTTATGACTGCTTTTGCAGAAGGTGTACTATAGTTTGTAGAGCGTGCTGATACAGATATCAATAATATATTAGCAATGCTTATCAATGCTAAAGATAATAACTATGATATGGTTTATTATAATATTGATAATTTTGGTAATAGAGTTTATTAGAATACAAATGGTAATTCTATTACTGCCGCTACAGCTACTAATACTACACAAACTCAGCCTTTTTCTTTTGACGAGATTCAATATATAACAAAAGATATTTGCGGTTTCTACGATAATCTGTTGTCTAATATTGAAAGAATGTTAGTTGTAATACAACCTGGATCTAATCCTGTTATAGACGAAATAAATCGTCTTATTTCAGATTTAGATTTACGAAAAAAGCTTACATATATTCAAAATATGAAACGTGTTGCACAAGAACACATGCTTGATTTTTGGATTAAAGAGAAGATTGAATCTCAAGAATCTTCAGAGCTTACAGATGACATGAAAAAACGATTGACTGTAAATATTAAAAAATGGGTATCTGCACAATATGATTTTGGAGATACTAATTCTTTTGAACGTATTTGTGGTTTGTTTTCTGATGCAAAAAGTCCTGTTGTTAGAATGGTTATCGACGAGATATATAAAATGGATCAAGAAACGGATCGTAGGACTGAGGAAGATATAGACGGTATAAAAGAACAATATGATAAAGCTTTACGTGAACATTCTTTATTAGGCAAAGCTTCTATGACAAACCCTCTTACATATCTCATGCAGAAAGATAGGAGAGGTTTATATAATGGAGATTTTATACAACCTATAAATAAGAGACAGTTCTATACTGATTTAGAAGATTTTAAAGCGTGGCTTTTATACGGAAAGCGTAAAAATAATGATAAAAAACATAACCGTATTTTCTATACTTATAAGAATATAGAAGACTTGATAAAAGAGGAGCTGAACGATAAAGATTTTAAACTCGATGTTGACGAATTTGGTAATCCAGATATACCTATCAACACTCCTGGATTACGTTCTATATATAAAGACTATTTGAGAGGCATGAATGAATTTATGTCTAAATATGCAAATAGACGATTCACTCGTGAATATTATGTTGAACGTATTGATACGTTATCTGCAATCACATTAAAAGCAGTAGATTCTTTAAATTCACAAATAACGGCTATTAAAAAGTCTTGCACAATTAATGGTAAATTTAAACCGAATTTGCTTACAAGTTCTCAAAAAGCACAATTACAAGAATTACAAAAATAGCGTTTGAATTTATCATCATATTATGATGAATTTGGTAATGAAAAGCAGATTGATAGTGAAGAGTATCAAATTGCAGAAGATTTAAATAATTTTCAAAATAAGATATCTGGTAAAATTAAATATAATCCAGATTATGAATCGTTTAATGAAGTTCTTAATTCGATACAATCACCTACAGAAAAAAGACAATTTCAAGCTATGTTTTCATATGTCGGAATTAACCCTAAATATTTAGATATGATTGAATAGTCTGAATATGATGGTTCTGATGCAGATGTTGCCGAAGGATTATAGGACATTAAAGAATTAGGAAGAGATTTACGTAAACTTATAAATTTACACAAATTGAACGATACATATGTTAGCTATGATTGGAGTTTCATGTTTGACATACATACAAAAAAACTTACAAAAAATGGTATAAAGTTTTTATAGAAAATCAATGAACTACAAAGTAGAATAGAAAATATTAAATATCAAATTAAGCCAGGATTAAAGGGTCATTTTAATACCGTTAAACCAGGTGCTAGAAAAAATCAAATAATATCAGATGTATTCTTAGGTGTTAAATGTATAGACGGCACTTTAGGTAATAACGATTTTACATTTAAAGAAGAAGGTTCTGTTTTTTAGTATTTAATGTAGTCTTATGTATAGCAGCTTGAAGATGAAGGAATGTCAGTAACCGACGCTTAGTCTAAAGCCGATCAATTATTTTATACACGAGACGGTAATGTATTAAAAGTATTTACTATATCTATACCACATGTCAGTCAATTTAAATATAAAGAAAATGGTACTGAACACACCGAAAATTCTTATAAAGTAATACCTAATTTATTATTTAATAAACTTGATATTGATAATAGTGATTCTAAATATGTAAACAAAGATTATAATGAATCAGATAATGATTTTATACAACCGAAAGATGAATATTATCACGATTCTCAATATGACAAAGTTAAGAATACTAAGCCGGAGTTGTTTAAATTAATGTAGTTGTTACAAGAAAAACTTGATAAAAGAGTATATAAACAACTACCATTCTTACAACAATATGATGGTAGATTACCTCAAATAGGAGCACGTTCAATGTCTATTCTTACAAGAAACCTGACTAAGAAAGCTGGATTACAGATATTTTCAAACATTGGAACTATATGGAATAGAGATGTTAACGCAAACGAACAAGATACTGATTTATATATACCTGAAAAAACAAAACGTCCAGATGGTAGTGAAATTAAGAATATCCCAATAAGATATGTAGATCGATTAGAAGACCCATCTATGATATCTTCTGATTTAGTAGGAAGTGTTGTAGCTATGATTAGAATGGCTAACAATTATAAAGTTAAAATAGAAAACGTTAATAAATTTGAAACTATTCTCACTAATATTCAAGAAAATGAAAATACACAATCTACACATAGTAAACAGTTCGAAGATATGTTGAATAGAGATGTGTATGAACGTAGAGCACATACTGATTTGTTTTCTGAAGATTGGGAACATTTTAATTGGTTTAGAAAACTTATATTTGGTGGTTCTGCAACATTCCTAAAGCGTATAGGTATTGTAAGAGGAATATCTCAAAAAGTAATGTTGGCATGTAGACTTGTATCTCAAATAGTATCAATGTTAGATCCTCTTATGTGTACTCTTGTTGAAGTTGGATGTGGTAGATATTATAATAAACGTGATTTTACAAAGTGTATGACATTACTTATAAAAGAATTACCTGCTGCTATATTATCTCTTGGTAAAAGCGGTTCGTATAGTAGAACAATGGGTATTATAGATTCTTTACAACTTGGAGAAAGTTTAACAAAAAGATATTAGAATTTATATAGAACATAGATAGGTAGAGTTGTATCTAAGATTGACGGAATGACACCATTCTCATTGGGTGATTATTTTATAAAAGCTTTAAATGTAAATATGATTTACAATTCTACAAGAATGTATATCGATGATAATGGTAATATAGAATTCTTATCAAAAGAACCGTTTATAGACAAATGTGTAGAAAATGGAATGTCTTTCAAAGAAGCTAATAGAGCGTATTATAATGCCAAAACTGCTAGAAACTGTGTTAAAATGGTAAATGGTAAACTTAAGATAGTAGATAACAGAATGACTCCAGAACAATATCAGAGTATTGGTAATAGAACTAAGAAGATTACATAGACTATGACTCGTATGGTTCTCGAGGAAGATAAAACATGGTTATAGACTAATACATGGGCTGCATTTGTAACAATGTTACGTACATTCCTACTTGTAGGTATATCTGAACGTTTTAGAAATTATAATGATTTTATAGTTGGAGAAACTGAAACAGGTGAGGTTACAGATAAACGTCTTAATAAAAGTGATATAAGAGAGGCTCGTAAAAAACATTATTATAGAGGCGGTTTTAATTTCATGACTAATTTTATAGAAAATGGTATGTATAGTAGTTTCTTCGGTGGTCTCGGTCATATTTTGTCTAACACAAAAAGAATGCAAACAGTATTAAGTTCCTTCTTGTTCAAATATAAACACGTTTCTCAACAAGATATGAAAAATATAGACTTGTCGAGATAGGAAGTTTATGCTGTTGGTAAAGTATTAAGAGAGTTAGGATTAGTTACAATGTTTGTAACAGCATCAGTAATGATGAATGCTTACGTATCTACATTACCGCCAGATGACGAACATTGGTTGTTATTTTTAATAAATGCTGTATTAATGCGACAAGGAATTGAAATGATGACTATGTACAATCCTTCAACAGTTAGTGATTTAATTACATCTGTTACAACTTTAACATCTAGTGTTGATAGACTTGGTTAGATATTAGATTTACTTGGTGATTATGCTGGTATTACAGGACATAACCCTGATGAAATTATCAAGTCATCGTCACAATATAAAAATAGAACGAGACAATATAAAGCATTAATGAATGCATTTGCATACTTCGGAACCGCAGGTTGGTATGCTTCTATGCCAGAATCTATGGGTGGTGGAGGCTCATATGCACTCGATAAATCGACACAATGGTATGCTAATACAGCTCCTTGGCGTTTATTATATAAAAAATAGAATGTTGATGCTGACAAACCGAAGAAGAAAAGATCTCGTCCTATCGGAGTTAATTAATTATATTTACGAATTTTAAATTATTTTTTTTTGAGCGGATTTCACTGAGTCTAATCAGGGAATCATAAAAAACAGTAAAGGGTAGTGATTATTTATTAATCACCACCCTTTTTTTATACATTTCTCTGAACTCTTTGGCATCCATAGCGTAATCTTCTTCAGGGACAGACGATGTATCTACACCGTATATCTTTAGATCGGAATTAAAGAGACGGTTGTTCAAGTCGTCATCATTATTGCCCCAAAAATACAAAATACGAGCAATCTGATTTCCTTTAGGATTCCTACCTTTAAAAAGATATTTACTAGCTGTATCAAAGAATTGAAATGCATATACTGTATATGATTTTTTATTTACATAAATTACCTTTATAGATCTTAACAACTTAAGTTGACGTAATTTAGTCCACGTTAACATTTGCTGTTTAGATCTTACAGAATTATCATATAATAAAAAACAACATTGTTCTAAAGAAGGTCTGTTTTGATCATATAAATATGCATTTACAAAACCGCTTTCTTTAGATATATCATTTTTTGTTAAACGTTCATCTATTAAAGGTAATATACATTTAATTTGTGTAGACATGGATTCAAAGATTCAAATATTCTATACCATTATTTCTATAATAATCACGAGTATGTGCCCAGTTACCTGTTTTAACACACCACATTATATCACATATAACGGACTTAATGTCAGCGAAACGAGATTCAAGTTGTTCCGGAGTAAACTCAAATACCTTCACTTCGTTGTCAGACACTGTATCAATAGCAATTATGTAGACCCTAAATGTCCACCCTTTGCTATCTTGGTGTAGTTCATTTCGTATATACCATTCTGCAGCCAAACGATAAAACATAAATTGTCTGAAATAGTCATATTCTTCTACACTCTTTTCAAAGTTATGTATATGTATAGTCGTCTTAAGATCCATTATTGTACATTCTTTCTTTTCAGTATCAAACTTAACACTATCCAAGAGAGATTTACATAGCGCACGACCGTCATCTGTTTGGAAATCCCAATTTATATGAAACTCATGGTGCGCATCAGGGTCATCTAATAAAGGTTTTGCAGCTATATGTTGATCTATATTAAACCTTATAGACTCCAACATTTTCATATCGTTTTGAGATATGTATATATGTTTTGTGTCTTTAATAGATTCAATATAAGAACTCAACGTAGAGGCTATTTCCTTTGCTTCTGAGAGCATTTTAGCTTCAGACTTACCAACTATACTATACACTTGTTTATAAGCGTCTAGAAGGGCTAAATCTGGCTCTATTTCAACTGAATTAGCTAATGTGCTACAGAAGAGATTTTGCTGTGTTGATTTTGGCCTGACTATTGTTGCAACTTTATAACGCTCCTTAAATTCATCTGGTTGCAGTAGATACATATGAATCATGGTACCTCGACTCATAGCTCGTGATTCTTCATCTGGTATTTCACCAGACATCTTTTTACGAAAATAGGATGGTCCCTGATTAAGAAACCACCCTATTGCCGTATTATTTATTCGAGATTTGTCCTCATAATAAGGAATATCAATATTCATCATTTCTGTTATCGTATAATTGATGATCTAATTCTTGTATTCTACGAATAAGTTTCATGACTGTTTCAAGGTCATTATTCGCTACTGCAGAACATACTTGATTTTTAACATCATTTATTTCTTTTCGTATCTTTCCTTCTTCGATAATATCCATTGTTAAATAGTTTCAATGTTCATATCTTTAATTAGATCCATTAATGAATCTTCTGTAATCTCATCACAATATTCATTCACCTCTTTTACAAAAGATATAATGTTATCATAATTTACAGTTTTTATATAATTCATTATGAAATCTAATAGTGTTACTGTATCTCTATCATCTTTAATAATATCATTAATGATAAGTTTTACAGTATCGCGATCCAATGCTTTATAGCATTTATAATAACGAATACGACTACATCTATCTAATAGATTTTTATCTAACGATTTCGTTTCGTTACATGTAAATACTACGAGCTTTTTACCTGTATCTTGCATTCCATCAAGAAAGCTCAGCATTTGGGCAGTGTCCCATCTTTTATCGGTGTTTTTATCCACTTCATCAAAGATAATCGCAACCGGAGTATTAAATGACGTAAAGAATCTATTTAGATCTCTAGAATTAAATGACGGATCTACGATAATAACAGGTAGATTTGCTTGTTTACATAACAATTTAGCTGCTAATGTTTTTCCAGAACCTTTTAATCCTGCAAGCAACACACCTGTTGTTTTTTCCGAAGAATTAAAATTATTAATAACTCTTTGTTTAAACAAGATATCTTGTTTTGATTCATATATATGATCTGTTGCTAATTTTACAGTATTTTCTTCTTTTAAAAATAGAGTATCAGTCCAGTCATCTTTTTTAATTAAGCAATAACACTTACCATTAACCAAATCATAATCTATTCCTTTAGGTTTCGGAACAATCTCATTTTCTATTCTTACAAACTGACTCATAATTGCATTTAATGTCTTTTATCATTTCATCAACTTGTTTGTGATTTCTCACAAGATAACATCGTTTTTTACTTCGATGTTTTTTCAAATAATACTTAAACAATTTGTATCTTAATGGAAATGAATCTCCCATAAGACCTTTACATTCTACAATAAAATCTTTACCTATAAAATCAGGTAGATATGTTATAGGACGTATTTTTTCATTTAAGTACTCAAACTTAGGTAATAATGTGAAATGCTTTGGCTCATATTGTACAGGAATTCCTGCATTCATAAAAGCTTCGTAAGTATAACATTCAAGTTTAGATCTGAAATTTATTCCATACTTACTGACCTTTGTCGCATTTCTTACCCTTCCTTTAGAGGTTGTCATAACGTTGTAGTTCTTTATCTAACCATTGTTTTACATCATTATAAGAATTATTTTTTACCGCATCTGAAATATCCTTTGCTTTGAATTTTTTATTAATAAAAAACGCATCAAAATGATATTTTCTACTATAATCTCTAGCTTTTTTCATTCCTGTTACATCTCTATCATATAAAATGAGAATTGTCTTCCATTTTGTTTGAAGTTTATTCAATATCTCATCCGGAATAAATGTTGTTTCACTAGATGCAGCAATAGCATTGTATCCCATCTCATATAGAGTCATTACATCTTTTAAAGATTTTGTAATGATGAGAAGATTGCCTCCTCCCTGAGGTATTTCAGCAAGCCCCTGAACGTCATAATTTGTCAGATTAGAACGCCATTTAGTATACTTGGAAGCTAAAGGTCTATAGATTTTAAATCTATCATACACTTTATACGCATACATAGGACAGGTTTCTTTGTAGACTCCTCTGACGGTTCCATTACAAAGAAAATATTTTATACTAAAAACGCGGTATTTGTTAAGAGTAGATTTAGAAATATGAAACTGCCCCCAATACTGTAAATCAGTATTAGTAAACGGTTGTCTAGCAATACCAATTACAGTATTGTGAGCAGATTCGTACTTCTTTATATTAACCCTTTTTACTTTATTAGGATTCTGTTTTCGCAAAATCCTCAGAAGTTCTTTTTCTAATTCTTCTTTTGATTGTATATTACAAATAGTTTTTACAAACGTTATAGCGTTTCCACCTACTCCGTTACCATGATCTTTAAAAAACAAACGACCTTCTCGTCCTACAAATACTGCAAATGATGGATTTTTATCATCATTACGCAAAGGACTATTCATAAGTTTATTTATCTTAAAAGATCCGATATAATATGAGTAGATATCGTAATCATCTAACATCTCTATGATATCTCGTAAAGATGTATCAATTGTAGCTTTTTTTGTACTATACATATTATTGGCTTTTTAGCTCTAAATATATGTAGAATGGAAAGAATCGAACTTTCTATGCACCCTTTGCAATTGTGCCATTCTCCCTGACATATACACATGCGTCAGAACACATCCAAGATACGCTTGGAAACAGGGCTAGATTTACATCGATTAGAAAACCTGTGTGTTACGTTGCTCCTCACGTCGACTTTATAGAGCTTCCTGTGGAATGGTAGGAGGTTGCGATCCTCCCATAGTTCAGAGTTACCATTCTTAGTGGACTGGAGTCAACACTCCACCAGATCTACATTAGAAGGGTAGATCATCCTTTTTATCTTCTGCAATAGTATTGTCCGGAGTGGCATTGCCAAGCGGATCAGTAGACTTTTCATCATCTACTTTTATTTCTGGTCGTGTTGTTTTATCACGTCCTGTTAATACTATCTGAGTTTCTTCAACATCCATTGGTTCTACAAATATACCATAAGTTGATACACGAATAAAACCTTTATTATCGTATGTTGTTTTAAGACGTAGAAGTTTCTTTCCACTTATTACAGTATCAAGCTTACTCTTAATCCATGTTATCATATCGACAAACGTATTAAGTTCTACATCTTCAATAGTTTCAAAATAACATTTGAGAATTTGAAGCATTCGTCCGAATTGCTGATTATCACGACGCTGAAGTTCTTCATCAGTTTTAATCCACATATTCTTCTCATTTTTCCACTCTGTAAGAGAGGCTATTGCTCCATTAGCATCTTCAAATATTATTTCAAGGTAATCACGCCCGTTTGGAGATTTTAAGACATTTACTTCTTTAAGAGTTACATTGTCATTAATACCGGCGTTCATATATTTGTTTGAACTGTCAAATACAGCTGTTTTAGTACTAAACATATCTTCTATTAGTTTTCTGATTTAAAAATTCTGTCCCAATAAGTAGTAATAGTTCCATCTTCATTACCAGTTGCGATAATAATATCGTTACCTCTAAGATGAGGTGCTCTGGCTTCTTTAATGGTACCATCACCACCTTTAAAGCTTATGTGAGTTTCGTTACCTTTTCTATAAACATATCCCACAGCATCTGCTTCACCACATACAATAGATCCTAGTTTTCCAACAAGATCCAATGCCATCTGATTAAGCTCCTCTCCGTTTTGTTCTATTTGAACATCTTTCACATGTCCAATTAAAATAAACTCATCACAAAGACTCTTAAACATATCTAAAACTTTGCGTACAGCTTGTCTTAGATACATATATCCAGAACCATTTGGTAAAGTACGTACATCGTCTCCTTTATAGTTCTTTCCCATTGGTGTTTGCATATAAAGTGTCTTTGCATACGGTAGACACATCTCCTCTAATCGAGTAGCATTGTCTATTGTTATATGCTTATAAAAATTATGTTTTGTTTCAGAGTTTTTAGCTCTGATTGCTTGTGCAATTTCTCCTAAATCTCCAACACTTCTGGCTTGTACTGCCATTGCGTCTATAAATTGTGATCCTCCCTCTAAATCTATAATTAGATTATTAGGAAGCTGTGCTAATGCACTAGTCTTTCCTGCTTTGGGACGACCATATAAAATTAAAAATTTAGGATTTGTTGAAACTGCTGGAATTGGTTGTGTAGGTAATATAAAACCGCTCATGTGTCAATGCATCTATTTATTTGTTAGTTCATTGTTTACAATTACGCTGCTCGCTGAATATCAATAGTAATATCAATAATATGCTTACGCGTACTCTCAGAAAGAGAATTGTAGTACTCACGAGTAAATCCAGTAAGTGGGATCAGATCATAACCAATCTGAATCTCATCAGAGAACATCTTCACAGGAGTACCATCATACAACTTAAAGTCATACATAGGCTTCTCATTCTTCAAATTGTAAATAGTCTTAAGAGCATCGAAAATGTCACCATAATCAAAACTCTTCTTATCATACTTTGGAGACTTCTTACCGAGATGAATATCAATGTTAATCGTCTTACTCTTCTTAGTATTTGGAATACTATCGAAATAAGGGTTATTCTTAATTACATTAGCAGATATAATATCATCAATAATCTTAGAATAGTTGTTAGTTGACTCATTGTTAATCTTCTTGGTATTATCGAGTTTAAAAGTATACTTCTTCATAATTTTCAGCCTTTAAAATGTTAATTATTATCTGAAACAATTTCTGATTCTATTAAGTTATTAAAAGCAAGGTCATTTTCAAATTGCAAAATACAAGGTTTTCCAGCATCTCTATTCTTTAAAATGTGGATATATACCTTGTCTGTAGTAGGTAAACGATTTGGACCATACTCTTGAATTCCTAATATCTCAGGTCTATGTATAACAAGCACGTAATCACTAGCTTGAAATATTGAATCAGACGATGATAAATCACTTCTCATAGGATAATGAGAAGCTGGGTTATTAATCCTTTCAGGTTCTTCAATCCTTCTATTCATTTGTGATAACTGTATAATAGATGTCAAAGGCAGTTTTTTAGCTCTAATGAAAACTTCTTGTAATGCACTCAAAGTTTCAATAGCACTTCCTATACGTTTAGTAAGCAAAGTGTGATCATACATAATTACAAAATGCTTATTTTGCCCTTTTACATACTTTGAATAAAAAGCTTGAATTGTTTCATCTATTTGTTCAGGTGTACCAGGATCATCCACAAAATAAATAGGATAATTCCTGATTTGATTGGAAACATTGACGACTTGTTCAAATGTAGAATCGTCTAGGTTCTGTTGAGAACTATACAAATAAGAAGTCGTTTTCCGTAACTTATTAGAAAGCGTTCTTCCGATCTGCCTAAATCCGACCATTTCTAATGAAAACACCAAAACAATAGTGTTAACCTTTGGATTATAATCAATTAAATCAGTAGCGATAAGATTTGCAAATGAACTCTTACCACTTCCAGAAATACCTGCTATTGTGTATACACAATTTGGTTCAATACCTCCCATACAACACATATTGAGTTTCTTCCATCTAGTAGCTAATGATGTTATATCATTATCTTTTCTAGCTTTTATATAACTCAATGCTTCATCAGTTACAACAGATATTGGTCTAATTTTTAATTTAAAACAACTCTGTTCCATAACTGCTCTGTTTTGTTTGTTCTGTATTATTCATTTCTTCGTCTGAGGTTTCCCATTGTCTATCTTGTAACCACCGCAACATTGTTTTCATATAACACATCTTTCCAGTTTTCATCTTTTTATCGATTTCGAACTGCAAACATTTATTAATATGTTCACACATTGCGTTATTACCTCCAGTAAGTATATTATAAAGGTTACGACATTTGTTTTTATTTGTCCTTAAGAAAGATTTACTTCCGTCAGAACGTAAGACATATATAGGATACATTTCGTAAAACAAGTCAAATAGATCTTTAGGAGGTTCCATAAAGTCTTCAAGTTTTTGACTTGCCTTGTATAGTATAGATTTACTTCTCTCCATCGAAGTAACCAAACCCTGCTCGATTAAGTATGATATTTCGTCGTCACGCATAAGGCTGACTAACTTGCGAACGTCTTGATCATATGTACTTTGATTCTTATTCAATACCATACTAAGGAATACTAACTGATTCAAATTGATTTTTTCTGGAAGTTCCAGAAGTTTAGTATTTAATTCTACTATCATCTCTTATACTCTTTGGTTAACAAGACTGGAATAGATCTAATTGTCTACATACCAACTGATCTATTATTTTTCGTGCCTCACTTATATAGTAAGGATAGTTAATTTTTCTGTTTTTTGTGGATATATCATCTATGTAATTTAAAATCGTAACACCACTCTTCTTTAATAGATTTGAGTATTTTACAGGTGTTTTAGATTCATCTACTGTATATAGATAACATCCATTTGTACTAGCATACCAGCGATTAATTCTTTGTATATATTTATCGTCATATTCAACTTTAAATTTTTTATCTACTCGTTGCGACATTAAGAATTTACGTATATCATCACAATTACGTATTGTATCTTCTACTGGAATGTTATATACAAAGTAGTTTATAACAGCCTCTGGGATAATGGTTGGTGCTAATCCTTTACCCAATACAGGTTCTGTTATAAACATACCTTTTTTTTCTATCAGTTTTGGATTTCTAGATTGAGAAAATCCGTCAACCACACCAAAGTAGTCGTTGACAGCGAACTGATAAAACGCTTCATAGCTATCTGCTTCAAAAGAGAGTTTTGTTAATTGCTCAAGTTTAGCTACCGATTCCATTATAGCATCTTTGTACGCTTTTTTAGCAATAAACATTACACCATCAGTGTTTACTTGCACAATCTCACAAGAATGTTGTAGTAATAAATCTGCCAACATTAGTAGGATTAATTGCCCGTTTATCCTGATCTTAAACACACTAAATGGATCGTACATCCAACTAGTCTCTTGTTGCATTTTTCCTGTGACAGAATTTAAAGTTAGCTTTAGTGCTAAATTCTTTTGTTTCTGCCCGCTATGTTTGGCTTGTATTCTCTCATGGTATATTTGAGTATATACAGCCAGACCTGCTTTACCTAAGTGCCTAGGAAACCACCCATAGCGCACGATGAATGACGGATACATTGAAGCCACATCTAAGTGACCCAAATATTCATCTTCTTTAGGAACGTATATTCGTGGTTCATTCAATGAATGAATTCCGCCAACACCAATCGAATATCGTACACCCGAGACGACAAACTTGTTCTCATAGTTTTTTTCTCCAGGTTTTTTGTTTTTAGAAGATACTACTTGTTTTTTCATATCTTCTAAAGCTTCCTGAAACTTTGGATTTTTATATCGTATAAACGGTAATATAACGTCCTTCAATGGTATATTGTCCATTGGAGATCGCATTTGTTCTAGTTGTCTTTTGTTTATGTGTAATTCCTCACAAACTTTTTTAGCTATTAATGTTTCTCCAAACTTAACACTATCCATTGACAGGGCGTTAAAACCGTACTCTTGTTCTATAAACAATCTCAAATCGATATCTCCATTTTTAACAAGGTAATTAAAAAGTGAATATGTCGATTTTACATCGTTAATGTTGTAACTAATCATCTCATCAATTTTATCTTTCGGTAAAAAACTACCAAAATCTCCAGAATATTCTTGTACATTCTGATATTGCATTGTTATCTGCATTGATTTTAATCCAACACGGAGTTTTGAACTAAACATCATTGTGAGCAGATCCATTGATTCGAAATAATTAGCATATTTCCATCTTTTGATTTTACTAATATTTCCGTCTTCCAAATTAATTATCGTCTGTGATAAATTAAATAAAGATAATGTTACATCATATATGCTTTTACAAAGCATTATATCTATATAATCTATAATGTAATTAATAACAACATCATCGTAATGTTTGTTATTATATCCACATAATAAATATTTAGGATTTGTAAAGAATTGTACAAGTTCTCGTATTTGATTTTTTCTTTCAGATATTTCAAACTTATATAATTCCTCATTATCTGTATTTAATAGCACACAATGAAATGTGTTAGGAAAAACTTCGATATCGTAAATCATGACTGTTTTGTTATGTATTACCATGATTCTATGATTCTTAGTTAATATTGTTCCCTATTCAGGACTCGAACCTGATGTCCACCCTTCTCGGTACTGAATTCAAAACTTTGCAACTGCGAATCCACTGATTTTGCAAGAACAACGTTATGTGAGATGTGAAAATAGGGTTCCAACCGCAAGGTCGGTCTAGATTGTTAAACCCACATTCCTATGTCATTACTATTATGACAGAATACTTTCAAACAAATTAAATCATCGCCAAATATAGCAATAGCTCTATTTTTAAGTTTAGTAGCAACCGATTTAATTCGTTTACTTTTCTTCTGAACAGTATAATAACTAGGACGTGTGTTTATTATGTTTGTCGGATCATATAAATGTCCGAATACTTTCTCATTTATAACAGCTCCATCGTCACTATAAAATCTTACAGTAACAACACAACTATCCTTTGGAGGATATTTTCCAGCTAAATCCTCTCGTATAGTCTCTCGTTTTTTGTCTCGAAGGTCGAAAAAACCTTGTAATAGTGCTCTGGGGAATAAATCCTGTTTTAACTCCTCAAATGTGGGACGATGTTTCTCCTCCCACTTATCAACTTTATGATCCTCAAGCATATGCAAACGCTCTGCATATCCTAATTTGAAAGCATTTTCTCGCTTCTTCCATATCATACCTATCTCTTCTTTGGTTAGATTCCATGGAAGTTTTGTATTTATATCTCTTCTTGGGGTAAATACACCGTTATGAATATGCGTATAATTATGATTTATTCCAATCTTCTCCATACGCATTCTTATAAATTGTCGTATTGTGTATTCTGAACCAAAAGGTCTTAATTTAGTAAGATATTTAAGACCATACTTCTTTAATAGATCCTGTATTCCAAGTCTATCTACGTCTATAACGAGATTTTCTGCTCTTTTGGTTGTACAAAAATTGTCAAAACGTTTTACTATTTGTGTATTTATATCTATTTTCTTGAGGCTCTTACTTATATTATTCTTTTTCATATTGATTATGCTTTTAATGGTTAAAAAATTGATTTTAAGCGTATTTGCTTGCGTTCTAGCGCGTTTTAATTATTCTAATGATAAAACTATCCAGAATAATATTATATACGCTTAAATAGTCTTATTTTAATTGTTGCCATAACAGGACCCGACCCTGTGCATCTATGTGCTGACCATATTCATAAGGCATTTATATGTTATTTAAGCTGTAAAATAATGCTTAATATCATCAATATCTGATGTTTCGAGACTTGCCTCGTTATTAAACTTAGCAATATCAGCATCAAGCTTATTTATCTCAAGCTGCAATTTCTTCTTTATTGCAGTAATCTTAGCTGATGTAAATGTCTCTATTTTTCCAGTACCTTTTGTTCCAGCTTTTGCTTTTGTAGCTGGATTAATTGTACTCTTTTTGAGAATCTCTTCCCAATGTGCAAGTTGCTCTTTTTTCTCACAAGCTGCGTAAATTGTATAATAATGTGTCTTCTTAGCCTCCTCAAAGTTAAACTCCTTAATGCCATTATTAATAGCATTCAACATAAGTTTAATCTTAATGAGTGTATTAGACATTTGAAGAATCTCATTATGCAATTGTGTTAGGTCAAAACCTGAACCCATTCCGGCTGCCTTAGCCTTCTTACTTATAACGTTCTCTAAACGTATAATACGCCAATACTTCGTCTTTGTCTTACAAATGTTATCACGAGCAATAATGATATCCTTTGAGCTTAATTTCATTGATTTGTTCTTATTCATATTTCGATTTGATTTAAATTAAACATATTGATATGAATTTGAAAAAATCGTTTACCTAGTCGGTGTGTAAGGACTTGCACCTCATGTTACCTACAAAATTGAGAAATAGTAAACAAATGATTATTTGGTTGTTGTAACACACCGTAAAGACTCTTCTATTTTCACAAACCGAAGAGTCACAAACTCAACAAAATAATAAATAGTAACAATAAATAACAATGTTATCCTAAAAACATTGTACCTCCAGCGGGGATCGAACCCGCACGACCGTATGGTCATTGGATTTTAAGTCCAAAGCGTCTACCAATTCCGCCATGAAGGTTAATTGAGTCGGGGTACTATGTGCCCCAACACTAAAGTGAATATATAATAGTATGTAAGATTTGTAATCAAACGCCTGTTTAACCTACAAAATATAACTATTCGTAAAAATCAACACCTTTGACACCAATTTTGATTTCACACAAGGGATCGCCTGATCCCGGCAAATGTGCTACTCGTATACCATCCTTGGTTTCAATTTTAATGTGTTTATCTATTTTATCACTTACAGAGAAGCCCTCAGTATTTAGAGGACCTTTAACACCATACCTTGCGGCATCAAACAAACGATCTACTACCATGTCGTATTTATCTCGCATTACAGCATTACGTATTACCTCCTCACTCAAGCCTTTGAGTATAACATCGTTGATATTACGTTCCTGTCCTGCAAGAGCTGCTACAGTTTTAATTGCAAAATCTGCAAAAGATATAGTCATTTCATCACCAAGAAGACGATTCCACCAAAGACACCCTGTCTTTCCAAAAGTGATAGATCCATCTTCATTAATAGTAATTCGACTATATAATTCTTTTTTAGACTCATCAATCAGGTTCCGTTTGATTGTTGGATCCAAAAAAAGAATCTGTATTTGCAGTTTGCTTTTAAGGCTAATCTTTTTCATTAGTCAACTGTTACATTTACACGCACCTCGCTCTTCTTCTGGTCGAGCTGACGGTAGTAATCGTTTACACCTGAAATATTCTTATCGAATGTATCCTGGATCATCTTACGCTGCTTCTCAAGATCTCGAATGAGAGCATCGATACGGTTCATCTCTGTTGCATTTGCAGGATTCAATGCCTCAGCAAGCTTCTTTGCGTTTGCGAAGTATGTAGTCATAAAATCCTTCTTGTTCAACGCGTCTGTTACAGTCTCAGTTGTAACATCCTTTGTGAACTTCTCGTTGTCAATCGGACAACGAACCTCAATAGACTCGCCAGCCTCGTCTTTGCGACCCTTATTGATCACAATTATATTAGTTCCGTCAACGTCCTTGTCAAGATCGAGACCTACTATATCAATAGGTACTATCTTATAGCGTTGTGGAGCACGGTTAGTTACAAGTCCGTTATTCTCATTTGCATCACGGAGACGCTTTTGGAAGTCAAGATCACATGAGAGCTTGACTGCTTTAAAGATTCGCTTACCATAAAGCGAACCAAAACTGCTAATATTTACTCGGTTGTCTTCCACTAATCTTACATTGATATTTACATTGTTATTGTCCATAATAATTTATCCTATTTGATATCGTGTTTGATTACACCCACGATAAATTATATATTTATTCTCCTCTCAGCTCGGAGAAAGCTTTAAAGTTTTTATACTCAAGATTTATAAATAAAGGTGTCAATTTATTTTTTGACCGCTTTTCCGTGTAAGTCATCATAAGAGGGTTTCAACGGTAGAAACAGCTTAGCCTCTTATGAGTATATACAACTAACCCTATACCTCTATAGGAAAGCTTTGAATGACCTTTTGTATATCACATACTAAATCTTTTAGAGTAAAACTAGATTTTTTGAAATAAAGTTTATACACATCATCCGTCCAACGCTCTGATGTTTCAGGAATCGCGGAGGGTTCATTGGCTGAGATAATGTGTATTATCCAACAAAAAATAAAGATAGAGAATGTCTTGGCCGTGTATTTCCCAATAACAACAAACACATTCTCTCGATGCTGTACAGTCTTACGATACTGTTTAGGCGCATCAACCACTATTCTTCCTTTTAAACGTGAGTAGAATAATCAATAGTAACGTTTCATTATCGGACAGTCTAGCCTTCAGGGGGTATCTACGACTCTACGGTGGTTATTCGATGGAAAACCTTGCTAAAAACCTCGTTTGTTTATAGTGCACGAATATTAGGGATTTCAACCCTGTACATACTTACATGTTATCACCCACATATTATTTTCACGCCCTACAGAGACAGTGTAGACCGTGGTGGGTTCGTCCCACAGGCATACGCTTTTGCACTGCTAGTATGATTTCTCATTTTAATAATATGCTGCCTACTATGTTTTCTGTATTGATTCTACCTTTAGCTATACATATACACTTGCGGATGTATACTTTACACTGGTTATCATAACGGTTGGCACTCGAACTTCCAGACCTCGTTACTCCTTATTTACAACATAAGTTTTTCACTATCTGGGGACATCAATTTTTGTTAATAAATGTTATCTTAGAACTTAATATGTAGCTTCTTTCCTACACCTTACAATACTCGATTTTGTATATTTACTTATACTCATAACATATGCACTATTATTATATATAATAACTATCATTATTCCTAACGGTTCTTTTTCTTTATACAGAGGATAATAGATATTATATGCTATATTGAATATGTATATACTAATCTTGTAAATGTTTTATAGGCATTTATAATTTTCAGGTTATAACTGGAGTGTTATGCTTATATTATAAATGTGCATTTAATGTTAAACCATAAAATACGAAATGGTGGTTTTTGATTGTCAAGTAATCACCTTTATTCCACATTTCATATAATATAAGATTGCTAATGTCTTATACTATAATCCTGCCCTCAGTCCTATGAACGCTGACTCTGGGAGCTATACAGTTTGCTTCACGTATCTAGTCATTTTACTTTTATATACCGCATAAACGACCAAAGCCTGGCGGTCTTATCTCATTGTAAGCAGATAGTTTTCTCAGCCTCAACTCTTTACTGCATCCCTGGACCCTTCTTTGGCTCAAAAGGTTGCCGAATCGAACGGCACAGATTTATCCCTGGACACTACGTTTACTGCGTAGCTTAGCCTAACTGACAATAGTATGATCTGACTCACACACTACCTGCTAAGTCCTTCTCTATCCTATCTTACACCCTAATAAAATTTTCATCCCTTCATACACAGTTTGGAGCTGTGGAACACTAGATTAAGCAATGATGTATCATATGAAGTTTGGAATTTCATATGTTTCAACACTTGTATTCAGTTACCAATGTAGTCTACATCAAAACTACAAGGAGTATTAGCTACTGGATTGTTTTGCTCTTCTTGAGACTTACGCGTCTTCCTAAGTCGTTATTCGCCAGACGGTTCTCAATAACGCTGTTGGGGTTAATACAACGCTCTCCCCACTTATATTATACTTTTCACATATAATACATTTCATCCTACCTTTTGAGTAATCTCGCCTTTTGAGAAGGTTAACATATTCTCGGATCAAGTTTCTTTCGTACATGGGCTAATGAGACCCACTATAAGTACTGACGGAGATGTCTACGACTGAATAGCCTTAGCTATTCTCTCCCGGAGTGAATGTCGTTTTGTGGTCGATATCTTCAGGGCTAGCTTTCCTTACGATATACTCGGATTGAGAGTTACCACAGGTTTGCTCCTCACGAACCTTGGGTGAAGCTATATACAATACTGGCACATACAACGTGTCATGTACTGCATATGGTACTTTTACCTCTTTTATTCTCTCTTTATAGTTGCACACCACACTGTCTTTTGTAATATAGACAGTATCACGTTTCATATGACTCTGTTGGAAATCATATGGCAATGCACCTATTACTGGTGCCGCTGGCGCAGCATATGCTGTTGCACCAGGATCTGCTCTATTATTTACACCCACTAATAATCCATATATTAGTAGCATTGAGCACGAAATGATTGTTGTTAACTTTTTCATTTTGATAATGTTTTTAAAGTTTAAGCGACAGCTTCTTTTTTATCGTGATCAACAATAACGGTTATTCCATTGTGTCTAGGAACTCGCATATCTTTACGCAAGTTATGTGAATATCTATCACTGTTTAAACGATTAATCACTTTTCTAAGCTTTTTATAACTGCCTATATGAATTTCTGACATTTTGATAATGTTTTAAAGTTATTTACTAGGAGTTACGACCGAACTTTGGAGTTCCTTGAGGAGTTAGTTCAACGTGTAAAAGATTCTTTACAGAGCTCGCGAATCTCTTACATGAATCTTTTACATCGTCAATTACTAACTGTATATGTCGTTTTTTACGAATTGATCGTAACTCCTTTATGCGTTTTTTGACTCTTCTTTCTTAGCCTCTGCCTTAGCTTTTGCCTCAGCTTCACGCATTTCTTTAATCTCTTCAGTCGTATAGGCTACAAGCTCTTGAATGTTTACTTCGTTGTAGTCCTCGTTGCGGTCTGCCTCTGTTATAAACATGTTGGTAATAATACCTGCACGCTGAACTACATCGTAATCAAGATTCTTATATCCGCTACGTGCCACGTTAGGATAATACTGATCCTTTACGTAATTGAAGAGCTTCGTCGCAGTAGGATCCTTCTCGTCATCCATCTTCTGGATCATGGTGTTTATCACATCAAAATCCGGATTTGAGACATACTCAAGAATCTTCTTATAATGGTCTATTGAGTTCTTATACTTCTCAGACACCTCTTTATAATCCTTAGCTTTCTTATCGAGAGCGTCGAGATTCTTTTGCTCATCTGCAATAGCGTTACTTGCTACGAGATAGATGATAGCCTTTACTGCATCCGCAATAGACTGATCGTCCCATACTGGCTTGTTTGTTTCAGGGTCTGTAAGAGTCCTTCTGAGAATACAGAATGAGGATACAGGACTCTTTGCGAGAGACGCCATGGTGATAAGACCACGTCCAATCCCATGAAGAAGAAAAGTAGGCTTAACGTAGCTGAATGCATCCATCAACCACTTATCCACTGTATATCCGTCATACTTCAGCTTTGCTTCAGCTACATTCTCAGCCTTATCTGCCATTGTCATACGATACGTACGCATGAAATCAACAACACTTACAAGCGTATTCTTGATGTTAGTCTTCTTAGGACCAACAATCAGAAGATATTGAAGAGCCTCCTTCAAAGCTTCCTCACCCATATCTGCCACTTTTACAGGATCGAGTTCGGGCTTCTTTTCTTCTATTGCATGCTCCTCCTGCAACTTCTTCTTAGCATCTTTCGATACCTTGATTTTGTCGCTTTCAACGATAACCTCGTCCTTTTCATTTACAGGAAGAGCTTTCACATTTGGAAGTGTAACTCCCATCTCCTTAGCTGCTATAACAAGCTGCGGATACATGGCGTGATTCAACACTGCTGAGAATGTTGATGTGCCATATACAGACTCGTCTGCAAGTGCTGCAACCACTCCTGCTGCTACAATTGCGTTTACACTATCACGAATTTCAAGTGTAAACTTTCTCTCCGCATCTGGGTCTTTGCGGAAGATATCGTCTGCAAGATTAAGCAAATCAACGCGATGATTAGCATCGAGCGATGAATTTACTCTACCGACCATATTCTTCGTTGTGATGTTTGTAGGATTAATCTTCTCTTCCGGCTTTTCCTTTGGAGTTTTAGTTTCCTCTACTGTTTCTACAACTACCTGCTCTACAGGAGCTTCTAGTGGTTTTACACTTTTCTTTGTCTTCTTTGTTGTTATGTTTTTATTCTTCTGTGCCATAATTTTGATAATTATTAAAGGGTTATTTTATTAAAAGAAATTAACTTATCCTGGAATCGAATTAAATATTCAAGATGAGTCAAAGATGAAAGGGCTTAATCCTTCATGATAAATAGTTGTAAAATTTGGTTTTTTAAGAAGAGTTTTGGTAGATGTTGTAACATAAGCTACAACTGATGTTTCTACAGTCGGAACTACCTTATACTCACCGTTTACTGGCAAGAATGTTGCAGCGGGCATACTGCAAGGCGTCATGTTCTGTGAAACATACTCTACGTTACTCTTCTTATCATTCTTCATATTGGCTGCAATTGTGCCACCAATGAAACCAGACATCATTGAGATGACTAGTAGCCAGAACAATTTGTTACTCTTATTGTATCGAGCAATAAGAAATATACCAATTATTCCAATGATAAATGTTAGAAGATTTAACATAGTTTTAATTGTTTTTTGAGGTTATTACGAATTCTGTGCAGATATGACTTTATAGTTCCCACTGGCACATTTATCGCTTTACTGATTTGTAATACTGTCATTCCTTCTTCGTAATACAATTTGATGATTTTTCTATTGGTTTCTGTTTGTTTACCAAGCATTCCTATTAACATATCGTATGTTATAGAAACATTTTCATCAACAATATCTCCGATATCCGATAATTGTATTCCGTTTTCTTGATCATCTATAGATATTGTTTTATTTTTCAATGTCCTTAGATAATCAATGGCAGTGTTTTTTGTTAGTATTCTCAACCATCCTCCAAATGAATGATAGTCTTTGAATTTCGAGAGTTTTTGATGTACTTTTAGAAATACAAGATTAGATAAGTCTTTAGACTCATCAATATCTTTTATGTATTGATTTAATAAATCTATTACAAAACTTCTGTATTTATGGTACAACAAATTAAATGCTGATTCTTTACCAGCTTTGGCATCTTTGATTATCCCAATTTCTTCTAGAGTAATTTTGGGTGTATTCATAATCAAACATAATTTTAAAACGGTAGATCTTCTACTGTCATTATTTGAATTTCCGTATTAATATTCTCTATCATATTCGCAAATATTTGTAATTTGTTTATATTAGTAAGAGATTTTATTTTAGATAACATTCCCGATGCTATCCTCATTTTAACACGGATTGTCATTTCATAATCTAAACCAAGTCTGAGTACAATATTTCTATTTACCCAGTTTAACCAAATTCGAAGTTCTTTATTGGTTATACATATTTGCTTTGGGAATGGACTTATTATGGCAGAACTGTTGTATATGTCATATTTATAAGCCCATTCTATCTTTCGCAATACGTTGTACTTCTTTTTTAGTGTATCTTGGTTCAGATAGCTTGAGAACGGTCCTGTAACTAACATGCATCAAATTCATTTATTAATGATATTACTTGCTCCATAGTTACATGGTATTCGTACATTAATGCACGAATAATCTTGCTCGATGAAACTCCACTTTGTACAAAACGATAATACGTATTACGTAAAGATAATCTTTCGTCTGTACCAAGATCCAAGTTCCCATTGACTTTAAACGCTGTTTTGGGAAATACACGCGTATCAATACTTTCAATCTTTGAAAACTCCCAGTTTTTGCTGAACAATATAATATTGTCAACAATTTCTTTTGGAGCTTCTTTGATTGTATTACCACCTATCATTGCTGATAGATACACACATTTTCCAACCTGTAAAGTTGGATACATACCTGTAATCTTTAATAAGACTACATCGTACTCGCGTTGAGCTATATACAACCCGGGTGTTTCTGGAAAACCTTTTTGTTTCATGATGCGTACAAATGAATATTTCGTATTAAAAATCTATATAATTCATCGTTTACATAAAAAAGTGATTGGAATTCAGATTTAGATTTTGTAATCAAATCATCTTTCATCACCTGCATCTCGGATGAAAACCATTTCACCCAATTATACACACTATTCCAATATGCCCATTCTTCTGGATTGTTAGCTCTGAAACAATCATCATTTGTAATAGTATTCATGAAGTTGCAATAAACTCCATTTTTGCTTCTATGTCCTGTTACAAATAATACAGTTTCTTTTTTCAACTGTTTATTGTTTCCTAATTTCTTTATATGACAGTTATATACTGTATCAACCCAACGAGTTTTAGCCTTGCACCACAATAGTGCTAACTCCCAGGTTGGTACAAGTCTGTCTTTAATCATAGCTTTATATCCTCTCATATCTATGAATTTTTTGAGGAGAAGTAGGGATTCGAACCCCACAACTCCAATTATTAGTACTTCTCCAACCATCCTATTCTTCCAACCGACTCAAGGAATTGTCGGGACTTATACTCACGCTACGTGAGTATAGTCAACAATGTTATTGTTCTGATTTATCGATTTCTGAAATCTCGTATTTACTTCCTTATGCAGTCAAAACCGGTCACGCCCTTATATATAAATAAGAGTGGACGTGGAGGGATTCGAACCCTCGTCCTACATAATTAACTCATACTCAAACGATTTCATTTTGTAGTATATAGAATTGATCAGATTCTATATACTTAGGTAGATTAAACAGAATGTTTGTCTCAGCATATACTTTGAATCATAAGTTAGCTACTCTTAATCTTCGTAGTAATATGATTCGATATATCTGTTTAATATACTAAATATATTGTTATGATGGTGTTCTGATTCTAAGATTCTTGAACGTCATAAACTTAACACTTTGACAGTACATTTGGTTATTCCTTACACCTAACGTGATCTTAGAATAAACGACTCGATGGTTCACAAATGTTATTTGTTTGATCTGTGTACATATAGTTTATTCTCCCTATGTTGAGAGTCTTTTTCCCACATGATTCTAAGATTCTTTGTGCTAATGTCAATTCATTAAAAAACGCCATCATCGATGCGACCAATTTCGACTTATACGAACTATTTGGCAAATAAGTGTCTGATTCTAAGATTCTACACTTTGGAAATTAGTGATATTAGTAGCGGTTAAGGCCTCGGAATATCATGTTATCCCAGCAATTATCGTATGCCCAATAATCTGGGAACTTAGTGTGCAGCTCTTCAGTCTCTTCACTAAATGTTGTTGAAGCTTCCTTGAGTTTCTTAGAAATGTCGTCCTTCAACTCGTTACGTTTCTTCTCATACTCTGTTGGAGTAAGAGTTCCTGGTATAAACTTACCATCGTCTCCCTTCTTTCCAACAAGACCCTCAAGCAACTCTTTTGTTGCTGTTGCAGCCTCTTTTGCAATTCTTGCACGACGACGTTGGTCACGTAATCGGAGAACCGTTTTCAAGTTGTTATACTCTGCTTCCTTGATTGCACGTTGCGCCATACGAATCTGCTCTTCTTCTTTCGATTTTGCGATAGCTTCAAGAGCCTTTTCGTTAACTCCCTGCGATACAAGGTTACCTTTCTTCAAATTCTCGAATGTTGTATCGAGATTGTCATTTACTGTAGTTTCTACTGCCTTTGCTGCTGAATTCTTTTCTTTTGCCATTTTGATAATGATTTTAAATTGTTAATTAACTTACTAACCTATCTATATGATCGGGTTAGAAACGATCGTCTTTTATGGGGTTGGAACAAACCCAACCACCAAGTATTTTTTTCTTTACAGGTCTGTTTTCACCAAATGATTGGCAATACACACCTTTTGGTATACTCATCAGAGCATTTCTAGCATTAACAGCTTGCTTTTCTGATGGATACCAACAAGAGGAGAACAATTTTTTCTTGTTCTCCTTTATTCTCATATACAAATCTATCCTATACATTATTGTGGATAATATTCTTCTTCGTCGTCATCATAGATGTCGTCAAAGATATGTTGTTTACTTTGGCGTTTATAAGGTTTTATCCTCTTCATACGCTGTTCTTGTCTCTCAATACGATCGTAATTTATACGATCATTTTTTGAATGTGCCATCTGATTCTGTAAAGATTTTTCTGTATACACTTTTTACCACCTCATCGATTTCTGACGTATAGTAGTACGCTTTAGCTACAGACGTTGTGTAAGGAACGTCTCTTCCAAGATTCCTTATTGCGTTTATTAGACGAAGATCATCGTCATTGCAAGCTTTTATTTTGTCTTTGTCCAAAAGCTTTAACATTTTTAAAGATAGGTCTAGACAAAATGTCGCTGGAGCTGTATCTTTGCGTAAATGAAACGCTGAATTCAACTCTCTAATAGCCGCATCTCCATACTTTCTACTTTTAGCTTCTTCTATCTTAAGATGGCTTAAGTAGGCGGTTACGTCATCTCCAATATTTGGTGGTATTGCCGTCATGATTAATGACTTCGAAATATCGTCTTCATCGAATGTAGATATAGATATTCTTTCGATATCTGCTCTACACCAAGTCGAGATTTCGTTAGCGATTCTCTCTACTACATTCTTTGGCACCTCGTTACCATCGAATAAAACTACAAAAGCTCTGTTCATTATTTATTAGTATTTACGGTTGTGTCTGGTGTATTTTCAGATTCTGACATGTCGACAGGTATGTATTTATATACCTGCTGGTAATATTCGTCATATTCTTTTGCAATCAATTCTTTAGTTATATATCCATATTTGGAATATACAGCTGTAGAGATTTGTTCCAACTTTCGTGTTGGAATAGAACAGATCACACTGTCGATGTGCATGTCATAGTTTTTAACCATCATCGACGAGACAAAGTCATCTACTGACTTGTATCTCTCGTTGTTGATTTCGTCCATGCATGCTTGTACATAGGCAACATCTTCTTGTGTAATTGCTACACCTGGTTTGTCTGAACTCTGAGGTCCAGATTTGTGTCTACATGATGTGAGACACAAAGTTGCGAACACCACAATTAGCATTGTGTAGATAAATTTTAGTTTTTTCATTTTTGATAAATTTTAAAACGTTAAGTATATGTTAATTAACTCTATAGCCGTCAATATTTACACGGACTTCGGACCGTTACGGAAAGAATACCGTAGTTATTTTACTATATAAATACAGAAGTATAGTTTGATACTATACCTCTGTATTGGAATGTTTATTTATGATACGTTTTTATACCAACATCTTTATGAGGATCGCATTTACGAGCGATACTTTGTCCACATTGAGGACGTAATTGGTCAATTACATCTTTAATTTTTGTTATTGCGTCGAAAAATCCTCTATTATACGAATCTTCAACAGCTGCTTCTGTACCTTCTATATCTTTTTCAAGTCCAGCTATTTTTCTTTTCAATTCGTCATTCTCATTGGTTAGTGATATGACTTCTTTGAGATTCTCTTCTTCGATCTCTTTGAGGTTCTCTATAATACTACGCATATTTTTCTTTATATTGATTATAATTTTCAGGACTTAGAAAGTAATTTTCATTATCCTCAGAACATTCATACATGTCTGATTCTAATTCATAATCACTTTCCGATAATACACACACCCAATCAGAATGGGATAAGTCGTAATGACTTAACTCCCATCCTTCTTGTTCACATATAGCCTTAAGCTTTCTCACCTCTGCGTGGAACCTGCGTCTTGCAACTTCTTCTGCACTTTGTTGCCGGTTTCTGTGTCTCACCATAAACAGAATCCTCCATTATTTTTGCTACTTCTTCGATCATGTTATGGGATGCATTCCACTTAGCGGCTGCGTCGTAGATCTTTCCCATGAACTCAAAGTAACGTTCTTTGTCCGTTACTGTGAATATTTCAAGCTTTATTTTGTTTTCCGCTTCGTTCATAGACATTTTTGTTAGTCCAATACCGTTATTTCCGAAGGATAGTATCGGATCTAATATCTGCTGAGCAAATACTTTAGCGTTATACACATCGATTATCAACTCTGCTTGTTTTTTCAAATCTTTTTTCATTTTTGATAAATTTTAAAATTTAGAATGTCATTTTCTGATTGAGATCTGTCATAATTTGGTTTGTATTTTATGACACGAGAGAGTACGCCGTCCTTTTTGCGTTTAAGGATAGCGAGATTACAGGAGCACTTAAGTTCACAGCATAATAACATGTAATCAACAATAGATTTGGAAACTTGAATAGCTTCATTACATCCTTTGTACTTATATATCATATAGTTTCTCTTTTCCATAAGATAAACTGTAGATATATTTTTGTTGATTACTGGAATTGTGTCATATTGTACTGTTGGTTTTACAGTTTTATATGACTGTGCGGAACATTTGTTAGCACTTATCAATAGTGCTATTACTATTAGCAATAATGTTGCTAATGTTTTACCGCACATGTTTGAATACCGGTCGTCTTGATTTTTCATTTTCGTTTCTGTTTTACTAATGTAACATTACAATCTGATGGAATTTTTTCTTTACCTCCACATAATATTTTACATGGTTCTTCTAGTGGACTAGCACCACTATTCCACCAAAAACTGTTAATCATACAAAATGAACACGGAAGAACTGGACATCTGTTTACTCTCCATACGATACCGTACATAGTGAATATCTGTCCCGCTTTCAATTGTTTATTTATCATAATTAATTATTTAGTTACAATAAACTTACCTTTCCAGCTATTATATAACCTTGATAACGTTTTTACACGTATCATGGCATTAACACCTGTCAAGTTATCAAACAATAGCATTGAACATCCATCGTGCTTGAAATATACTTTCCAGCACTTTTCGTTCCACTTACTCTTCTTCGGCGGATTCACCTGGTTCTGCAAAATCTTCTCTTTCATTATCAGCTATCCATTTAAGATTAATTAGTACCTCGTCATGACACACGTCATAAGGTTGACCGTGATACATGTTCAGCGTCTCTTGTGTTACACTACGAAAACGACCATCTACAAATTTACCTTGTACTCTCGGCTGTATATCACATAGTTGATAGTTCTTGTCAAACAATGCTCTTACAGCGTAATCACCATCTTTTGAAACTGCTACAATTGATTTGTGCTCTGTTTTCATTTTATTTACCCTGGGCTAGGATTTAATTTAATGCCCGAATTCCTGTTTCTACAGGCAATATTCTCATTTTAACCAATTGCTACTATTATTCACAATATTCAATAGAGACCTAAGGAAAACTACACTATTCTCACGAACCGTGTAGGAAATTAAACAAATATAAACAATTAAAAACAATTTGCCTAAACTAAGAATGAAAGTTTATAGAATTATTAGACTTATCTATAATACCACACTATCTTCACAGACCATGTGGTTTGAATATACCTGAATGGAATAATAGTTGGACTACCAGGATTCGAACCTGGAACAACAGCTCCAAAAACTGTTGTGTTACCGTTACACTATAGTCCAATAAAAACAATACCTATCTTCACAGACCAGTATTGTTCTCTTTGATAATTCACAAAGGATCACAGTCAAAATTCTAAACATGGCTCCATTAGACACTTTCGTGTTTCGTCTTAATTTTCAAAGACTCATCAGTAATGGTTAAAACTCTACTATTCTCACGAACCGTAGAGTCCTTGTCTAACCTAAAATGTAAATCATGGGACTATTTTAAGTTTTTTAAACTATCGATTTCCGATAGAGTGTTCCAGAATAACACTCCATCGTCTGAACTGTCGAATGTATCGCCTGTACTATCTACTTGGTTAATGTAAATTTTTACAGATATGTCTTCGAATTGCTTATATTTTTCAATAAGCTTTTTCTGTTTTTCAATTATTTTAGTTAATTGCTTGTTATCATGTTCAGTTGAGCATTGTGCAATTGCCGAATTTATTGAAAGTGAGATGATAAGAACAAGTCCTATCAAGTTTACTACAAGTAATTTTGTTTTATTTTTCATAATCTTATTCTTCATTTAAATGAAACCAATCATCAGTTTCTTTGTAAAATACAAGAAATGACAATATGGCGATTATCGCAAAAATTACACTTAAGATTACATTTTCTTCTGTGCTAGTACTTAAGTTTTCACGTTCTACATATAGTAGAATAGCACACATTGTAGCACAAAATGTGGCTGTGAAAGATAGTATTAATTTACTCATTGCTTTGGTGTTTTATTCTATGATGGTATCACTTTCTGGTATAAACATGAGGCAGGTATACATACCTTCTCTTTTAATACCTTTACTAAGTGCTTCTTTGATAGCAACACTTAGTTCTTCAGGATTGTATTTGTTCATAGAATTAATGTTATAAATTATCAATTATTTTTTGTAACTTTTCGTCAGACATTGCTCTGACTTTATCTATTGGAATAGTTGTCATACTTATAACAACGTTTTCCACATTAGATCTGTTTTCCCATTCTTCTTCGAATTCAGGGTCGTAGTCTTCATCGTTAAATATGGACCAAGCTTCTTTTTCTAGAATTTCTTCTAGAATATAATCTAACTCATCATCCAACTGATTAACGTCTATAGCTACGTAAGGGTCTTCAATTAATAATACATTCATTTTGATAATGTTTTTGATTTAAAAATTTTGAGCGGATTTTTGATGGTGTTACCAAAGTTCCGACCCGTAACGCGCAGCATGTGCTACGCATTATAGGTGTTAGAGTTTAATGCCCAATGCTCTGCCATTTTTGGCAATTGAGGACATTATTATGAATCTGTCAGTTTTCTTTTTGAAGAAGGACAGTTTATACACTTGTCCAGGTGTACCAATTTTAATACGCTTGGTTTGCGTCAAGGATTTCTTCGGCCACTGCATCTTGTGTTGGGATATTACCTCCAACTTCCTCAGTTAGGCCTAAGAATTTGAGTTCGTTGTAGTCCAGTTTCACGTCTTTTTTATCCATTGCAACTGTTATGGGAATCATGTTGCGTGTTATAGTTTCCGCAACATCTTCTGGCCTACAACCAGAGCGATACTCGCCGTCTGCACCCAACGTTTCGCATAAAACTTGGATAGATGTCCAAATCTTCGCGTATTCCGTATTAGGCTTTAATACATACTCGCCTTCCTTATGACCGTTAAGCTCTCTTGAATATTTCATCAGCATCGGAACAGGTAGTTTGTAGTTGACTAACTCGCAACAAGGCAAGAAGAGCAAGTCTTCCTTGTCAGGGCCGTACTCTTTCAGCTTCGCCAACTCCTCTTCACTGAGTTCGTATCGACCGTCTTTTGCGTTAGTTATTTTTTGGTCAATATTCTCTACAGTTTTCTTAACAGCTTGGAGAAGATACTCATCGCTGTTTTTACCGTCGTTCTGATATACTTTTACAGCCGTCTGTCTGCGGAACTTAATACATGCGACTAAACACCGCATAGTATACTTTTCCGTATCCTTCTCTGTACTGTTTGGTTTTGAAGGATGAAATACCGTGATACTTTTAATTCTGTAATCGAAAATCATAGTTGTATTTTTTTAAGTTGAACATGTTTTTTATAAGCCAAAGGCTATATATTAAGAGGTTACGCCTCTCATGCGGTCTTCGTAATGTCATTATTATGGGATTTGAGAATAGTCTCTCACAACTGACCATATCTGAAATCATCATTAAACAACGTTGCCGAAGGCAACCTTTTCGCAGAATATAAATTAGCGCCTGACACAGCAAAGGTAATAAATAAGGGTGAACGATTTTCACGAACAGTCCACCCTCACACAAAATTATAAATGAAGTTGCCTCTGATGGATTCGAACCATCATCTCTCGCATGATATTACATCTGTGAGGCTCTGGCTTTTGAGCAAAGAGGACTTTAAAAATTGTCCCAGCATCTTAAAGACACTGGGACAGCACAAAAGTTTATTAGACTTAAGTGACTAACCAACTTCAGTCAGAGTTACTTCCATTTTCTTTTACTCAAAGAAAACCGAAGAACTCCTTCACAAAGAATGCATAAAGAATCGAAGTAGTTTTATATCGTGCCTCGGATATCGCTCGTCTATTCCGAGCCGCCAATCATGCCTTTATATAAGCATGGCAAACATATCGTAGATTCTAAATTAGCCGCCTGACAGCGCAGCAGAGCGAGCGAAGCGAGCGATAGAGGATATTAGTTAGTATCATTAGAATCCCCAAGAAACCCTTATGCCCCGAAGGGCAATAGGGTTAATGAAATAGTTTATACCATTCTTTACAGAATGATAAGAACGCAGCAATACCGGCAATGATGAACAGTATTGCCATTATGAATAGCTCCAGACCACTAAGATTGGTTGATAGACTGTTCATAAACACTAATAACATAATACCTACAGCTATGCTGCAGGCACCTGCTGTCATCAGCAACAGGCCTTGAATGAAATTGTACATGTGCGTATTTTGTTAAGGATTATTAGAAAAAAGGGTTGCCTTTTGTCTACACGTTGGGAGGCATAACCCAACAACTATCTACACGTTTGCATTCGCTACGTTGACAGCCAATACTTTGATAGTATGGTATTCGCCAACGTGATTCTTTTGCACGTAATCTGCGAATGCAGGGTTAGAGAACGCCGCAGCAACGCTATCATATAGCTTGCTGTACTGATGCGCCCACGAACCGTTACGATTTCGCGTAGACAGACGTAATTGATATTTAATCATATTAAAATCTGTTTTATTGCAAACATCTTGAAGATTTCAATTTAGCCAACTGTCAATTCGAATGCCGGGGGTAGTCTTTCCTAGCTTAGCCACCTGGGGAGTCGAATTTAGCTGTTTCTCATTTTTACACTCATAATATAAAATCCCAGTTTCGCATTTTTACAAACATAATAAAAAAAATAAAATTTTTAATTTTTTATTCTCAATTATATTGTGCAAACGTAGTGACATAAAAAAAAATCGAGATCGACAAAGTCAACCCCGATGATCATATATTATTTATCTTTATGTAACACTAAACATACATAATACCCTATAAAAACTCCTACTAGGAGAAATGTACTCTCTATCATAATTCAATATCTTACACCATCACAATAGCCTATAAAATAACCTACTGTAAATGCTACTACACAACTTACTATTGTTATAATTATTGCTCCCATATTACTTCTTTTTGTCTGTTATTATATACTTTTTAATCTCTTTATCTGTCAATAGTATATTTGCTAATTTTTGTATGTCTGGGTGAGCATTTGGAGCTGTTCTCATAGCTATAAATCTAAGCCAATCTGATACAAATCCTGTTACAATTATCTCTGTTTTTAAAGCATTTGGGAGAACACTACGTGCTTGCTGTGGTTTCCATCCGCTTTCTATGAAATACATGTATGAATACTCTAAATTTTGTAATGTTTGTAAAAATTCGTTTTCAATACTGTTATCAATATGATGTTGTATTGTGAATTTTTCAATATCACACCAATCACCATCCCATTCTACATATTGACCTTCTGGTAATTTATCTTCTAACCATGTTGGGATTACATAAGTTATCTCACCATTGAATTTATCTTTGACATAATTACAATATCTTGTAGATTCTTGTGCGAATGATAATACTCTATGTCTTACTAATTCATGCGAAACACCACGATCACATATAAACCTAAAAGTTAGACGTTTTTCGTGGTTTTTTGTAGGTTCTGTAAGGTATTTAAGGTCATCTTCCCACTTATTTTCAGTTATAACTCTATAGTTTGTAGTTACGTATATATTAGTATCTTTACCTGTAGGATCGAAATTAATTTTAGAATACTTATTAAATGAATATTTATAACCATTATTTGCATCTTCTGCAGGTACTGTTAAATATACTGTTCCATGCTCTAACATTGCAGTATGACCAGAATTTATCATACGTTGTACAAATTCTTCACAACTTTTATTTGTTATTTTATCTTCAGATTTATAACATGTTCTACCAGCTATTTCTATCTGTTTTTTAATACCGGACAAACCTTTTTTCTGTTTTATTTGTTCTACATTATATTTTATAAGTCTCATATCCAAATATTTATTTTATCATTATCTACTCCGCAATCTACAGCTTTATACGTCTTCTACGCATAGCCCATCCCATCATCTTCGAGTATTTCTATGTGTTTTTCTAATATATCTTTAGATATATTATCTATTGGGATGTTTAATACTTTTAAGAGATCTACAACTCTTATTTGGTATTCTGGCCAACCTTGGAAATCATATCTCACCACTTTGTCCCGTGTAATCAGAGATGTTGTAGTCTCCTGATCTATAACGTTTATTTTCTCTTTCGGTTGCATCTTTTATTGCTTTAATCATCTAAGGATCCTTTAAATAGTCTATTAATTTTTTCGCAGTCATCGTAATTAGGTTTGATACCGTTATGTTTTACATATTTTGTACATTCTACGGTGTACAATTCTCCGTCTTCTTCTCGTTGTAGCTCATATCGTATATTAGATATATAGTTTTTATATTTAGCCCTAGCATCTTTCTTTTCACGCTTTGATTTATAATACAATATACAGTCTAACATTTGTTCTCCATTCACACATCCTCTAGCAAATACATTGCATAAATTCTGTAAGAATGAAATCATACCAGATCTACCTGTTTTATTTTGAATTTTGTATAATTCATCTAATGCTTGTTTATAATATTGATTATTTTCATCATATATTGGAGAGTGCCCATCCATATATGCAGCATTTACTGGTGTCCCATAAATTATAAAATATTTACATGTATCTGTTACAGGTATTGAAGTATAATACAAACTTAAGTAATCTGCGTAATATAACACAGCATTCAAACTTACAGCTTTTAAGAAATCAAATGTCCCCATATTGTACAAAATCTAACATTAAGAAATCAGCAGACGTACCATCAGATTTATATTTTTGGTTATTCTTTTTAGCCCAATATTCTGGGGAAAAGTGCAATAAATTTGAAAAGAAACACTTTATCTTTTTTCGTGTAGTAGGTTGATCTTTATAATTAAAAAATTCCCAATTCTTTTGACATATAGAAGGATCTTCACAATCTATAATTTTATGCCAAGGGTGTTTTACATAACCACCACAGAATATTAAATTTTGGTAAAGTTCTGTACATTTTTTAAATAATTCTTTAAACCATACATAATCTTTATCCCCGTCATATTTGAGATTTTCAAGATTTAGTTGTACATATATAGGATCATCTTTTGTTGATTTTTCATTGAGATAATCCAACACATCTGGAATAATAATATCTCTATATTCTATCAATCCATGAGCAGCTATTGCATCATATTCACGCGAATAACAAGAAATCCAATCTCTACGTAATCTTATATCGAATAAACGTACACCATTTGTGTATTGTGTCTGTATATCATGTGATTGACATTTTGCTGTAAAATTTATAAGTTTCTCCCACCATTTCTTTGGTTTTACAAAACTTAAACTGTTATGTGATGCTAATTTCATATTATTTCTTTATAAAAGTTGTGTATATACATTTTGCAGCCCATCCTACTAAGTAGGCATCTGCTTCTTGTGAATCTACTGTTGTAGGTAATCCTATATCCTCAAAGATTGATTGTTTTACATGTTCTGCTTCATGACAGATATCAGATACATAATTTTCCATGCTATCATTTTCATAACCTATACAAACTAGAATTACCCGATCTTTAGTTTTCTTATCAATAGCATATAATGTAAATGTTCCACTTGATGGATCCCATTCATCAGATATTTCTGTATCTCTTCTTGTAGTAAAACGATCTCGTAAATCCTTTAGTGTACAGTTCTTACAAACATATAATAATCTTGGATATATCACAGGATCGTATTTATCTATTATCTTCTTTTGTTTCTTTTTCATCGACAGATTGTTTTTGTATCTCTTTAAGTTGTTTTATTCTATCTTGTATGTACCAAATAGCTTTATTAAGATCTTCTATTTCTTTTGTAAGATCGTCAATACCATTTTCTTGTTTTAGACCAGCTCTCCATAGATATTTTATAGCATTACCTATACTGAAACAATAATGTCTAGCTATATCTATACATTCTACACCACTAGGATGTTCTTTATAATACTTAGGGTTTATTCTATCCATATGTTGTATATATTTATATATTACTCTACATAATAAAAGGTTATATAGACTACAATATTACTAGATTACTTATATAGCTCAGCTTAAACTACCTTAATAACCCCCTATAGTCCCCCTTCTTCTCCTTCTTTTTACATACATATAACGTAAAAAACATAAAAAAGTTGCATTTTTATAAAAAATTTTATGTTGTTGCAACCTTTTGCATAAAAAATTCCGTTACAGATGCAGATACCACGAAAACGATATGTGAGTAGTGAGGAATTTGTTAAAATATAAAATTAAAAAAATATGAATAAAACATTAACAGTTATTAAGCCGTATGGTTGGATGGAGCCCGGCGAAACGTTTGAGCTCTCCGAAGACGGAAAGATGTATACAAATACACACACAACTGAATATAACTCAGTATGTAAGAATAATGACATTACAAGTAAAGCTACAACAGTGTATTCAATATCACCAGATTTTGCAAAAGCTTTGATTGAAGATGGTTATCTTTCTGAGCCAGTTGATAAGTTCTGTAATGTATTTGATACAATGGATTCAATGTTGGAGACGTATCATGCCGATCTTGATAATCTTGATGAGGATATGAAAAATCTTCCAGCTTGTGTAAAGATTGAAAAAGAAACAGTTCTTCGAAATCTTATTAAAACAGTTTCTTACCTTAGATCTCTTAAGAAGTGATGAATACAGTTAAAGTTACAGATCAGACAAAAGTTGCTGAAAGTGTGAGTGATCACATTAAATATGAAACACTTACTAAATTTCTCGTAAAACCTCTACCTCTCAAGAAAGTAAAGAAAGAGTTCGTCGTTCCGATTCCGGTTGATAAGAAACCGAAGAAAGATAAAGACGGTGTTGAGGCAATTGATTTCGAAGGTACAAAAACTGAGACTAGAGAAGTTGATTGTGATTATAGAGAAGGAATAGTATTAAAAGTACCACATCAGTACAAAGATACTGATATCAAAGTCGGAGACACGATAGCTTACCCAAATAGAGCTGCACAGTATTTCGATTTGGTAAAAGATACACAAATCGTATGCATTTATGATGTTGTAGCCGTAGTCAACAATTGATAATGTATGCAAACAAGTAAGTTTAAATTTAAATGAAGACGAATAGATTGTACATCAAATAATAATGTTTCAATTTAAGGACATAGTTGATAAAATGAAAGATTTAGATTTCAATTATGATATTCTACTAAACGAATTATTTAAATTTAAACTAAAACGCCGATATAAAAACAATAAAACTTTAAAATATTGTTCGCATGAAAGTTAATATTATAACAAGAGGTGAATGCTTTAACATGGACAGTGATACTGGAAATGTTGTTCGCAATGAAGACATAAAATGGGATTTGGCATATCGTATTTTTTATATTGAGCAAGATGGTACATTAAAGTTGCTAGAAGACGGTGATTATGTGATCGATTTTGATCCAAATGAGGTAAAAAAGGGAGATGTTCTATTTATATCTCACCCAATGAAAGGAAAATCACATATAATCCTTATTAAGGATGAAAAGTTTGAAAAATTCATAAATACTGTTAGAGAATTACGTAGCAAACAAGAGGAAGAGAAGAAAACATCTCTATGTAAAGATAGCTGCGATAGTTGTGATAATTGCAAACCATGTATTTGTTAAATTTCTAGTAAGAATTGAATTATGAGTACGAATAAGATGAAGAAAAACGATAAAAGTAAGAAGATTGTTATAGATCTTACAAAAATTACACAAGTTACAGATCCGTATAAGTGTGTAGTTCTCGCTAAGTTTAATGCGATGCGAGATGTTGAAATGAATATTATACGTGATTATGCAGTAAATGCATATTTTGCACAAGTTGCAGATGAAATCAATAGCGCTATGGCGGATTACATGGCAGACCTTGAGAATAATAAAATACAACTTGAGGATTCTTGTGAAAAATGCATTTGTAAAAAGAAACCAAATATCTTTAAGAGATTTTGGAATTGGGTTACTCGTAAGAAGTAACAACAAGTAATCTTGGAGGATATCAAATCTCGGGTTCGATTCCCGAATTACTACAATAAGCTATTGAAAACTTTCATTGTATAAACCGTCGAGAGGCTCCGACGTTAAAATGCCTCACATTGCCCTATGGTGTAACGGTTAGCACAGAAGGCTCTAACCCTTTTAGTCTGGGTTCGAATCCTAGTGGGGCTACTAATTAAAAATAATAAAAAAGCATATATGGAACTGAAATTTAAAAGATTGAACGATAAGGCTATTATGCCAATCAGAGCTCACAAAGGTGATGCTGGTTTAGATTTAACATGCACAGAAATCGTACCTGTACGTAATGGTTGTAATCAACTTCTTTTGGAGTATCGTACAGGACTTGCTGTAGAGATTCCAGAAGGTAATGTAGGTCTTTTGTTCCCACGTAGTAGTGTGTTTAAAACATCTCTGATACAATCTAACTGTGTAGGTGTTATTGACAGTAGTTACCGTGGTGAAATTAAAGCAGTGTTTAGAAATACTACAGATGTTATTCCTGCAGTATATCAGGAAGGTGAGAGATTTTGCCAATTGGTAATTGTCCCAATTCCAGAGATTACAATAACAGAAGCATCTGAATTGAGTGAGACAGAACGTGGTGATAATGGCTATGGTTCCACAGGTACAACAAATGACAATATTAGCGCAGAGCAACCTACTCGTGACGACGAAGTAAAGACTCAAGCGGCGGTTACAGAGTCGTCTGTAGCTGAGGCGGATGCGTAATTAATTATACAACTGCATTGATAAGGGAGTATCCACTTGGGTACCCCCTTATCGTGTTTATACATATATACAAATATGTTTGATATACAAGGAAATAAAATTATATTAAAAACAGACGAACTTGCAATACCTCCGTTTAAAGATTATTATAATAATGCTAAAGATAAAGCATAGGCTTTAAAAGAAATAGAATTTATAATATGGCGTTATAAATGGAATACGCCTTATGAGGCTTATCCAGAAAAAGAAAGAACTTGGAGAGTTGCAAAAGATGTTTTTAAAGATGAACATTATGAACCAACAGCTGAGATTGAAGAATTAGCTAAACGTTTTAACGAATTTCAAGAAACACCTATGACACGATTGTTAACGTCTTCAAAACATGCTGCTGAGGCGATAATGAATGTAATGAACGATTATTCACAAGAAGACCTTGATATAGACACTGCTACTAAAGTATCAAAACTGTTGAAAGACATAAGCGGTATTATTAAATCCTTAGATCTAGCTATGAAACAAGCGAAGGCTGAACAAGCTGAAACTGGTCGTGTAAAAGGTGGTGGTATTATAGGTCTTTATGAAAGTCCTAGATAAACATGGTAGATTTTAATTAGCATATTAAGAACACAAAAAAATTCTGTGAAGCTGCAGAATTCTTTAAAGTGCATAAATGTTATACCTTATCTCCCAGAGGTACTACAGATTATGTTAAATATTGGGAGCGAGAAACAGATAGATGTTTAAATGGGTATACTGCTCCAGATGGAGATTAGATTACAGGTTATCATTATTTTTATTTAAACTATTGTCCAATTATGCGATTAATAGAAACAGAATATGTTGATAGAAATGGTGATACAAGAAAAAGAAGAGAACGTATATTTGACTTCCCTAAATTTTGGGATTATGATTATTATTACTTTAACGCTGTAGAAGAAGCAGAAACAGTCGGTAAACACATGGCAGTGTTAAAATGTAGACAACGTGGATATAGCTTTAAAGGTGCTGCAATGTTAGTTCGTAATTACGAACTCATACCTGGTTCTAAAAATTTTGCAGTTGCATCAGAACAGAAATTCTTAATTGGAGACGGATTGCTTACAAAAGCATGGCAGATTATGGATTTTATAGATAAGAATACAGCATGGGCAAAACAACGTTTGACATCTACAAGAATGGAACGAGTATCTGGTTACAAAGTTACTGACGAATTTGGTAAATAGACAGAATAGGGTTATCTATCAAGTATTACAGGTATTACATTGAAAAACGATCCTGAACGTATTCGTGGTACTCGTGGTAGATTAGTATTATGGGAAGAAAGTGGTAAATTCCCAAGTTTATTAGATGCTTGGCGTGTTGAACAACCTGCTGTAGAAACGGATGACGGTGTTGCATTCGGATTGATGATATCCTTTGGAACAGGCGGAACAGAAGGTGCGTCGTTCGATGGTTTGAAAGCGTTATTTTATAAACCGAAAGCTTATAATGTCCTATCATTTCCGAATATATGGGATGATAACGCAGAACAAACAGAATGTGGTTTTTTCGTACCAGCATGGAGTAATCTTGAATCGTTTGACGATGATGGTAAATATATCTATATGGATGAAGATGGAAACAGTCTTCGTGAAAAAACAATCGAGGAACTTATAAAACAACGTAACATTATTAAAGATGGTGGTGCTAGTTAGCAATCCATAGATAGATTTATATCAGAACGTCCAATAAAACCACAAGAAGCTATATTAGAGCTTGGTAAAAACATATTTCCGCGCAAACTATTAATGGATCAACTTACAAGAATTCGTACTAATAAGAAATTATAGAGCATGAAACATATAGTTGATTTGCAATGGGATGGTGATGGTGGAGTTATAGCAATAGAAAAGAAAACTGGAGATATTACTAATTATCCACTAAAGAAAGATTAGAAACCTGCAGGATCAGTTGTTATATGGGAGTACCCAGTAAAGGATCCTCCGTTTGGATTATATATAGGAGGATGTGACCCTTATGACCACGATGAATCTTTTACAAATTCATTAGGGTCTACATTTATATTTAAACGCGTACAAGCAGGAGAAGCTTGGACAGATGTAATAGTAGCCGAATATTCTGGTAGACCAGATACAGCAGAAGAGTATTATGAAAACGTTCGTAAGTTGTTATTATTTTATAATGCTAGATTATTATTCGAGAACGAACGTAAAGGTATATACCCATATTTTACAAATAAACATTGCGATTACTTATTAGCCGATTAGCCGGATAAAGTAATTAGTGAATTGTTTAAAAATTCTACAGTACAACGTAGAAAAGGTTGTCATATGACGAAACAAATACGAGCATATGGCGAAGGTTTAATACTAGAATGGATGATGGAAGAATATGAACCAGGACATCCAAATATAGAAAGAATATTTAGCGAACCTTTAATAGAAGAATTAATAATGGATGATTAGGTTCGTAATGTAGACCGTGTTATAGCACTATGCATGGTTATGATTTATAGAGAAGAATTATATCAAGTAAAAGTATCTAGTGCTAAAGAACAGAATAAACAAGTCGAACTCTTTGAAAAACCATTGTTTAGTAGTCAGTGGTGGGACGACGGTCCTTAGGAAGAAGATTCGTCAATATTTAATTTTTAACAAATGGTAGAAGATAATTTATATAATTCGAGATTCCCTTAGCAGAAATTACCGCTATCGAAGAAAAATGAGAAATGGCAGCATGATTGCGTAAATTATATTATTGGCGAAGGCAATATCGTTTCAGGGGGATAGACGCATACTGCACATGGAGAGATGCAGACTTATTATAATCTGTATAACAGTATCTTCGATGAGAAAGATTTTAAGAAAATAACTAATCCATTTAAGGTTGAAGAAGGTTTTCCTGCAACACCTTAGGATTTTAATATTATTAGACCAAAAATAGATCTTCTCATCGGAGAGGAAACTAAGAGACCATTGAATTTTAGAGTAGTTCGTACATCACAAGAAGCTACTTCCGAATTAATGGAAACTTAGAAATAGCTATTAATGCAATACATGCAAGCTGCAGTAATGGCACAAATGGGTCCTGAAGAATAGCAATAGTTTTAGGAGCAGCTTCAAAATGGAGAGATAATGCCTCCTGAATAGATTGCTAAATACATGGACAAAGATTATAAGGATGTTATAGAAAACACTGCATATCATACACTTACATATTTGCGTGAAAAATTAGGCATCGATAACGAGTTTATCAAAGGCTGGAAAGATGCACTCATTAGCGGCTAGGAAGTATATTATGTCGGCGTTTTAAATGCAGAGCCTTATGTGG
>ENA-ORRN01000044-ORRN01000044.1-human-gut-metagenome-genome-assembly--contig:-NODE-44-length-96049-cov-10.435173_pt1 | contig 96049 bp, 89 predicted proteins | sample MGYA00242174_ERZ509132 | MGnify/ENA primary metagenome ERZ509132 (study PRJEB26280, sample SAMEA2338671) | human gut metagenome | biome: human gut; feature: human-associated habitat; material: faeces... | reverse complement strand
TACTTATAATCGTAATCTTCCTACTAGCAGTATTAGAATCAATATCACGATAAGCTTCAAATTTATCTTCTCTAATTCTATCAAGTTGAGGATTAATATTATATTTAGTTTTAAGTTTATTAGCACTAATAAGAGTAGGTCTGCCAGGGCCTCTCATTTTATTAATAGCTCGTTTACTTGCAAAATAACTACCTAATCCTCCAGCAATATTACTACCAAGACCTATCCAATCAGCAGTAGTAATGTTTTTAAATTTACCTTGACCTTTACCATCAGATTGACTAGATTGTTTAACAGGAACACTAGTAGAAACAGGTAAAGTAGTAGGAATACTAGCTTCTATAGTAGGAAGATTACGATTATAAGTAGCAGTAGGAGGAGTTTTAGTAGAACTAGATTGAACTGATTGACTTGACTTATTCCTTCCTCTACGGGGGGTATTCCCTTTAGATTTAGTAGTAGGTAAATTTGGAATATTAGTATTATCAACAGTTATATTTTTATTATTACCATGACTCCAACCAGCTTTAACAAGACCACTAGCAATAGCAGGTCCATCATTAAATAAAGGAAGTTCACGTTCTGCATAATATTGAGGACGACGATTTCCATTATCTACTTTAGAATTTTTAGTAGGATTATCATTAAAAGTATTAGATTTATTTTTATGCCATCTTCCATTTCTAAATGTATATTCAGAACCAGAAACAGTTTCACCTCTAGCAGATCTATCAATAGGATATGGACTTGTTCTAGTAATAGTTCTATCAGTTATTGGAATATAATATCCATTATCTTCATCATATTCCCAAGTTCTACCATGACGATTAATACGTTTTCCACCATCTCTAAGTTTGTCGTGCCGACCCCCCGTAGAGGATGGAGAATGAAGTAATCCATTCTTAACATTACCACTAATACTAATAATCAATCCATTACTACCTTTCTTTCTAAGTTCAGGATATTTATTATAGACTTTAGCTTTAACATCATTTCTACCATGTAATCCAGCTAATCTTAAAGCATCAATAGCATCGGCTTTAGTAGGAATAGGATAACTTCTATGTCCTCCAGCAAAATCTTTTTTAGCTACACTAGGATAAGGTTTCTTTTTAGAACCATAATCTTTATCTCTACTTAAACCACCCACAGCTTTTATAGTACCGTCATCATTAATTTTATTTCTATCTTTAAAATCTTCTTGAGCTTTAAATACTTTATTTGGATTAGCTCCACCCATAACTAATTTAGCAGGACTAATTCCATTAATAATTGGTTGAGCAGAATAAACTTTAAGTTCATCACCATTAGTTTCTACAATTTCACCATCTTCTACTTCAATACCAGTTTTATCACTAGGACCAATATCAATACCACCTTGACTATGTTTTCTTCCATTCATATAAAAGAAATTATTACCAAGAGGATGAGCAATACCACCATCAACTACATTAGGAACTTTTCCACCAGTAGCATATTGTTTTTGTGGGATATTTCTTCCATTAGTTCTAGGAGTTTGAATAATATTAAATGGAAAAGTTGGTCCAAGGTCTTCATCATTAGGAAAAGATTCTTTATTAAAATTCTTAACATAATCAACAAGTCTACCGGCAGTATTATCCATTAATTGTTCTCTATCATTTCTAGATATTAAATTATTAATACCATTATAAAGAAATTCATTACCAAGTCTTATTAATCCGGTAGTTTTAGCTACTTTATCATAAACTCCACCAAGTGGAGGAATACCACTTTTAATAAATCTGCCATCTTTAGTAACTGTACCTTTAAATTCACTAGGCACGTCACTTATATGAATAGTTTTATTTTTTCTAGGCATTGTTATATAATATAATGAGAAATTAATATTTTATTGATTTTAAGGCTCTCTGTTGAACGATAACACATAATTCGATTAATAGTTCATACTTATATGTAATAATCCAACAGAGGGCAAAAGATTAACGTCTACGTCCGCCATACCGATATGTTTTCAGTCTATCTCTGTAAACCGATGGAGGCATAACAGACTGTTGATTAATACCATTAGTAATCCATTCAGGACGTTCAAGACCAGTTTTAGGAGCACTATAAACAGATTGTTCGTCTTGTTTAACTTGAATAGGTTCTTTACCTTTGTTTCCAAGCATACCACCAATTAGACTTCCAGCAGCTCCAATGGCAGCACCAATCCAAGCTTTTCTACGTCCACCGCATTTATATTTATTAATAAAGCTAGAACGTTGATACATAGTCATTGGATTAGTCATTGCATTAGAAGTAATATTAAGTTGTTGTTGACCTGATTGAAGTTGCTTACGTTTCTTAGCTTCTTGAGCAATACGTTTATTTTCATTAATTTGTTGATTAGCATTAATGCCTTGCCCTATAGTAGTACCTAATTTATCAAGTCCTTCTACACCAGTAACAGAACTTGCAAGACTTCCCAAACCAGGAAGAGCTTGAACAAGTTCTGTACCAAAATTAGCTTTACGTCTAATTCTTCCACCACATTTAAGGGTAAGTTTATCATTATATTGATTAACATAATCTTGATTAGAATAAGCACTAGTTAAAGCTTGAGCATTTTGTAAAGCATCTTTATGGTCTTGTGCAGCTTGAGCTTCTGCTTGAGCCTTTTCTTGAGCTTTCTTTTGTTTATTACCTTTAATTATACCACCAGCTATACTAGCAGCAGCACCAATAATAGCACCAATAAATGCTTTTTGTCTTTGTCTATCTTTGTACTGTATCATAATTTTCTAAATTGGGTTTGAGCACATTCAAGACTTTCAAATTCAATGCGCTTATTATCTGTATTATTAAATATGAAACGAACTATAAAATAATTACCATAAACTCTACGAAGTTTATCACTTGGAGAATTAGGATGTTTATTAATAGTATTACGAAAATAATTAAAGTTATATTGAGTTAGTTCATACCAAGGTTTTTTATAAGCATTAAACTTATTAAGTTTATCAATATTAATATCAATATCATCAGTATCATTATCTTCATTAAATATACGAAGTATATCTCCAGCATAAGGATGTTCTCTTAAATCTACAGGATTATTAGTATTATCACTATAGAAAGGAATATATATTTTGCGTACTTTATATTTAATAAATTCAAGAAACTTAATAAGTTCATAAGATTCATTAATAATAATATCAATATAACTATTATAAACAAGTTCTGGTTCTTCACCAACTTCTTGTTTTGAAATCATATAAAGACTATTACTATCATCTCCCATATGAGTATTAAATCTACCATAATTATATTCATTAGTAAACACATGAAGAGGACAATTAAGTCTATCATTATTATGTTCAGTTTGAAAATAACATTTAGTTTTAGTTGACCAAGCATTATTAAAGTAATAATCATGTAAACTAATAAAGTTACCAACTTTATAATTAAAACTTATTACTTCATTATGAACTTCTTCAATAATAGCTTTGCTAACAGGATTTATATTATTATATGTATAATCAAACTTAATTAAAATACGATTATTATATTTATCATGAGCAAATCTAACATTATTAGGACGATACTTATCTAACCATAACTTTATATCTTCATACATTAATTTAAGTTGTCCATCATCAAATTGATAAAGAGCATGAAAATCATTATTATAGAATATATAACCAAATTCTCCAACTATATATGCTAAATCATCTTGCAATCCACCATATCCTTTATCGCTAGTAAAGACTTCTTTATAATCAACTTCAAAAGCATCAGGTTGATAAAGTTGTACATTTTCATCTCTAGTTTTAAGTGCAGCACTGATATCAAACATAAACATACTATGTTGAGTATGTACTAATAGATAATATCCAATACCAACAAGATTAGTAATTATTCCTTTATTTTCAGTAATATTTTTATAACCTTCAATAGGAAATACTCTCCAAGCATTAACTTCACTTTCATCTTGAATAATATTACTACGTCTTATAGTTTTATCAAAACGAGTAATATTAATAATATCATTACGATATTGAGTTAATAACTTAGGAACAAATTGGTCAACATTACCAATAGGGTCTTTAAATAAATCAACACTATTTTTAGGTTCTACAAACGTACCAAATGCAACACTTTTTGTATCAGTTTCTTCTTTAATACTAAATGCTATTTTACTAGGTTCATTATTAAAACATTTACTTTCAAAGAATTTATCACTATAAAGAGGAAATTGAATATATTCAACAAAAGGTTTATCAAACCAACAAGGATGTGTACCATCAATATAATAATAAGGAGTATTATCAGGTGAATATAATCTATAATCTCCTTCATTCATAATAACTCTATTATCATTATATACTAATACTCCATCATATGTCATTCTACCATTATATCCATGTTCAATAGAATATGTTCCACTAGAATAACGAACATCATTAAGTCTTATAAGTTCTTTTTCTTTATTAATATAAATATTTCTAGTACAATTAAGAACAGTAGCAAGAAACATAGTTTCAGCATCTAAAGAAAGTTCTTTATAATCATCCATTTCTAATGCTGTACCTTTTCCAGCTCTATCATCTGCGATACTATCAGCTACTACTAATTTATAATTATTAATAGGTTTATATACATTTCTACTTATTACTCCTATAACAGGCATATTATAACTATATGGATAAGTAGTATTAACAACCATATCAACAACATCAGATTTTTCTCTAAACGGTTCAAATGTACATTTACCATCAATACGAATTATATTAAAATCATATTTAATAGTATCATCAATGTCAAATCTACCACTATATAGATAACATTTATCACTAGTATAATTATTAGAAACAAAACCTGGCTTAGCAGCATAATTAGATTCTTGCCATGTAACATTACTAGCTATATTAGCAAAATCTTTTCTAGTTAATAATCCTGTATATCTAGTAATAGGTTCTACTTTTTCATAACTAACAAACCAACCAACATAACCTAATTCTTTTATTTTATTCCAAAGATTATTATCAATATTAACATTAATATAGAACTTATTAAAGGTATCATTCATATTATATACAAAACCTCTAGTATGTTCTCCGCCAATAGATTCAGATTTAAATATTAAATCTGGTATTCTAAATAGTTCATCACCATTAATATTTTCATAATAACCAAATTTAGCTTCATTATCATAATTGCCATAAATAATTTGATTACTAGTTGGAGTATAGCTACCACTATTTATAACTTGATAAACATATAAATCATTATATTTATCTTTATCTTGATAGTCTATAAAATAATTAGAAATAAGAGTATATAAATCATCTCTATTAGTTGCTTCTAATTCGCCAGCACTATTAAGTAAAATATTAGTTAAAGGATTATTAATAGGTTCAGCAGTATAAACTACAATTTTACTATCAGCAATATATTGTTTAACATTAGAACTAATACTAGATATTGGAATAGTTCCACTAATTACAACCCAATAAGGAATAGTACCAGCAGTACCATTAATCCAATCAACAGTTATTATAGTACAATGAGAATTATCATTTATAACATCATTTATATATTTATCTTTATTAGATAATTTATATCCTCTACTAGCATCACCATACTTATCAACAAAATGAATAAAGAAATTATATACTTCTCCAGGAATAAGAGTATCATTCTTTTTACGTTCATTAAAATCATAAGAAGGATCAATTACACTATGAGTAATTCTCATTTTACAATTATCAATATCAAATTGAGCAGTTCCAAATATTATAACTCCGCTAGTAAATACAGCATCTTCTGTAAATCCAACACCATTATAAGTATAACAAACAATTTTAACTTCACTAGGTAAACTATAACTAGATATATTATTTTCATACTTATAACTAGTAGGAATAATAAAACAATTACATGCTAAATATTCTTTAATATTAGCTCCGCCTTTAGAACCTACTTTTATTACAGTATTATAATTAACTTTTAAATATTCATGAGCAGCAATACCTTGAATAACAGTTTCATTAAGAAGAGTTTTAAAAGTACGAAAAGGATATTGATTATTATTAAATAGTTTAGTATAATCAGCTATTTCATAATCTACAGTTCCAGTAAATCCAAGACTAGCCATTTTAAAATAAGGTCCTTTTTCACTAACTGCATGTACAACATTATAACTGTTATAATAAGCATTAACAGATTTATTTCTAAGTTTAATAACAATATCATTAACAGATTCTTCTAATGTTTTACCATCACTCAAAGTTCTATTATCATTATCACTTTTTTCATCATAATTAGCAATATATATTCTATTTTTATAATTAATAATGTTACCAACATTATAATAATTATAATAATCAGTAGTTAAATCTGCTATATTATATTCCACAAGTACATCTCTACTAAACTTAAAAATATTACTATTTAAATCATCAGTTCTAAAAGCTTGCGTACTATCTTTTTTACATATAATAAGTCCTAATTGATAAAGTCCTGAACGACCACCAGTAATACTTACTTCAAAAGTTTGATTACATATATCTTTAGAATCACTAAAAGAATCACTATTTCCATAGCAATATCCATTAGGGTCATCTTTAGGATCATAAACAAACTCTTTACGAAAACAAACTTTATTAATAACTTGTGGAATTATAACATCATTAAAAATAGGAAATCCAATACTATACCATTTAGTATAATTAGTCTTATCTATTTTATATCTAATAAACATAAAATAAAATCCTTTATAAGCAGCTCCACTAACATAATTTAAATTACTAACTGTGGGTAAAGTTACTTGAGGAATAATAGACATTTCAGTATCAGAACTTCCAGAATCTAAATCAATATTAATAGTTTTAAGAGGAACATCAACAGAAGCATCACTTTCGGCAACAGCAATTATAAGATGATTTTTAACATTATATGTATATGTTCCTTTAATCTTACCGCCGTTATATTTCCAATTACTGTTTGCTCTATAACAACTAGAAGATTCTTCATTATATCTATAAATATAAGATTCATTATTATCTACATTAATAACAAATAAAATAAGTTCAGTGCTAGTAGGAATAACACCAACTATTTTAAAATTATTAATACCATCTTCATGAATACTATTAGCAATTATACTACAATCTTCAAGCCCTTCTTCATTAACAATCATCCTATCGTCATTACTTATCTTAACATTCTTAGCAGCAACTAAAGAATAAGGAACACAATCTCCAGGATGTTTATTAAGACTAAGTTTCTTTTGTATATTCATAATTATTTAGGAAAAGTAAAGTTATAAAAGAACTCATTCCAACCACTATCATCATCACTTTGTTCATCTAATAAAATACTAGTCTTAATATCTTTTTTCATACTTTTCCACAAATAGAAAGGATTAGTACCATATTGACTAGCAGAAAGATTAAATACAGGATGTTTATATCCCCTCATAAGCATACGAGCCATACAATAATAAGCAAGACCTTGAATTAATTTACCATTAGCAGGTATCACAGGAACTTCACAATGATAATTATCACTATATTGAGTTTCAATATCTTTATAAACAATAGTTATACAAGTATCATTAAAATTAAGTTCGATAGTATTACCATCTACTAGAACATAATTATGACTTGACTTATCATATCCTCCACGGGGGATATAACAATGAGAATGAACTTCATGCTGACATCTTGGACATTCAGTATTGTTATGAAGAGAATAAACTACAGGATTACATCCTACTTTGCCAGTATCAATAACTTCTCTAGTTCTAGAACCGTTTGGGCAACAATCAGCAGGCATACCAAGATAATCTTTATTAGTAGCACGTTCCGGACTTTCGTCCTCCACTCCACCCCCCGTAGAGGATGGAATTGAATTATTATCACTACAATTATATCTACTATTATCAGCTCTAGGTACTTCACAACCGTTACTATCATAAACTTTAAGACCGTCATCAATAAGACAACATTTACTTTTAGCTATCTTATTAGTGACGGTTAATTTAATTTTCTTATCTACTTTACGAAGAACTTTAAGTTCATTCATAGCATCAACACACCAAGCAGCAACTCTAGGAATCCAATCACTATTACTAGGATTGAAATCGTTGTCTATTTTTGCTATTATGTGCTCCACGTTCATACTTTTGTTGTTCGACATTTCTAATATATTTAAATGTAGCACTAGGGTCACGTTCAAGATAAACAAGAAGTTTACTTCTTAGTCCTAGTTTAAGTTTAAAAATATCATCTACTGTTTTACATTCAGAATTAAGTTGTTTAGCATCTTTACCTCTAAGTTCTATATTAATATAATTAGCATATTTAAATTTAATAGCACTATAACTATGAGTTTCATTATTAATTAATTGTATTTCATAAAATTCTTTATTAGTTTTATAAACTACATAAGGAATACCATCATATTTAATACCACGAATTTTATATATTTCTGCTTCTTCTTTATTATAAGGTTTAAGACCAGCATCAATAATTTCTTGTTTCTTAATTCTAGTAGCATTCCAATCAACATAAGTATCTCTAGGTTTATCTCTATATCTCCAGAAATTAATAGTTAAATCACCAATTTCATATTTAAAATGATAAGCATAACCTTCAAGAACACATTTATGAACACCATAATTATAGTATGTATGAATATACTTTCTATAATCAGAATAACTTAATTCAGAACGTCTTGTAGCAAGTTTAAGAGCAGTAATATAATCTTTCGCTTTTTTAGCTAAATCACAATAACGCAAAAGTTGGAGAAGAACAATTCGTCTTTCTCCAACTGTATAACTAAGAGCATTATTAACTACTCGTTCTAATTTATCAATAAGTTCTATATCATCAATAAGAAATTGAAATCCGTAATCATTAAGATTAATATTTAAATCATCTTTAATAACTTGATTCTTACTTTTTATATAAGTTCTACAATCTTCTTTCATCTTATTTGTAAGTTCAAGTTCTTTATTATATTTTGCTATATCGTCATTAGAAGCTTCAATAAACTTTTTATAATAATGAATAATATCTATATCTTTAATCATATTTTATCTAGTTACAAGATTATCAATAGGGGTTTCATTTGTTTGACGAGGAACTTCGACAAGATTACGTTTAAATACAATTTCTTTAAGAGGACCAATCATATCTTCTGGAATAAGAAATTCATCTTCATCATATTTAGCTTCATCATCAATAGGGTCATAATCTACATCTTTAGCTTTTTCTACAACTTCTGTAGGAACTAAATAAGGAATTTCAAAAGGAGATTCAATAATAATCGCTCCTAGATTTTGAAACCAATCTTTATTATTAGAAAAGAAATAAATATAACCATTAATATAATCATAAACAGGAAGATTACACATACCTGCAAGATAATGATAAAACTTAGCACTAGCTTCTTTAGCAAAAGGTATTTCTATTCCAGCACGTCCAGTCGTCCTAACTGATTGGAAAGGTAAGTTATCAGTAAGTCTAACTGGCTTTGGAACTTCTTGTTTAGTACGTTTAATCGCAGGAAGCCCAAGACTTTGACTATTATATAAATCACCATCAGGAACATTAATAATAGAAAGACGAACACGTTGTTGAAGACCTTTATCAATATATTTATGATTCTCATAACTTCTACGAATTAGTTCATTACGTCCATGAAGAATAGCATATCTAAGATTACGTCTAAGAGGAATACTATTAGGATTGCCAACAGCGTGAGCAAATTCACTAACTAATTGATTAAGACTAGCCATATTAAGATTGACTTGAATTTTCTAATGCTTGCACTCTAGTTTCAAGATTATCTACCTTATCAGAATAAGTTTGTAATTTAGTTTCAAGTTCTTCAACAGTTTCAACTAGTTCATTATGTTTTTGTTGAAGTTGAGTAACTTTTTGTTCTAATTCTGTATTATTAGTATAATCTACAATAGAATTTAATAAATTAATTAATTTATTTCTATCATAATTACTAATATCAGAATTTAAATCAAGTATTGTTTTGGTAATATCTTTTTTAATTTGTTCTTTAGTCATAACATTTCATGTTTGAGATTTAACTTTTTCTTTTCTACATTTAGTATAAATACGCCAGTCATATCTAGTAATTTTAAAATTAATAGGAAAATGATTAAGTTTATGTATAAAATAAAATAAAATTTTATCCATACTATCAGCATAATAGGCTTTACCATTTCTAATAAAATTAATTCTAAAATACTTAGAATAATTAATAACTTGAACTATTCTAACGTATTTACCATAATATTTAACAATATTAGTTCTTTTACCATTCCAATTAGAATATCTAACACCTGTAAGACTTTAAATCTTATGAAGAAGATTTTTAGTATCAGCATGTTTAAGCCAACCATAATAAGCACACATTCTAACTTTAAATTCTCTTTTATCTATTTCTTTATTTAAATAGCTATTAACTAATTTAATAATTTTATGTTTAATAGATTTTCTAATAAGAGTATGAGTATGGTAAAATACATAACCAACAAAATTAATTCCTCTACTATCAACAGGATATATTTGATAATTATCTTTAACTTTTAATCCAATAGTCTTAACATATAATTTTATATAAATAAGAACTTTATGAAGAAAATCTTTATCATTACTTAATATAACTATATCATCAGCATAACGATAATAGAATTTACATTTAAGTTCTTCTTTACATAAATGGTCAAGTTCACTAAGATATAAATTAGCAAAGTATTGAGATAAATAATTACCAATAGGAACTCCAACTCCTTTCTTTAAAGGAATATTATTATCAGAAACATTATCAGTAGAATCAATAATTTCATCAAGAATGACTAGAAAATCTTTATCTTTAATCTTCTTTCTAATACATTGTTTAAGTCAATCATGAGGAATGCTAGGATAAAACTTTTTAATATCTAATTTAAGACAATAAGTAGTTTCATTTGGATACTTTCTTAAATCTCTTTTTAAATCCTTAGCACAAAGATGAATCCCTCTTCCTTCAATACAACTATATGTATTATGTATAAAACTTTTAGTCCAAATATCTTTAGTAATATTCATTATATCATGATGAGCAATTCTATTCGGATAATAAGGTAGTCTATAAATAATACGTTCTTTTGGTTCATATATTTTATAAAGACTATATTTAGAAGTTTTATATTTAAGATTAAATAGTTTATCTAGCAAATCTTCATTTTCATATTGTCTATTTCTATCATGTTTATTAATACCATATTTCTTATTTTTATTCTTTCTTGCATTATCATCAGCAACTTCAATGTTTTCAATTGTACATAATCTATTATGTAAACCACTATATCTTTTCATATTTATATAATTTATATTAGAGTCTTCGTGAATATCACTACCAACACTTTTAATTTCTAAATAACGTTATCTTTTACCAAGAGGTAAGGTTATACTTCCCAAAATAATATTACTATAAAATTTATGTTTATTAGTTTCAGGAATTATATAAAAGAAGCTGACATTAGCATTAGAATCTGACTGAACTCAATTAGAATTAAAGTTACTAGAGCTAGCTTTAGAACTGTTATTAGCGTTACTGCTAACCAGTAGCACTGTATCTAACGTGTCAATCATTCTAAGAAATATAACCTTAAACAATATTATAATAAACTGTTGCAGGAGTAGTATCGAGAAAAACAAAAACATAAAACAAATTAATTAACCAACTACTCCTAGCAACAGTTCCACGTGAACATATTTAATCAAGTTTAACTGTAGTAAAGAAGCCGACACTAGCAGCAGAATCCGACCGAACCCAATCAGAATGAAAGCGACCAGAGCCAGCCTCAGAACCGGTACCAGCGCCACCGCCAATCAGCAGCACACGAACAGATTTATCTGTATCTTGCCCGTTATTACCACGAATATAATTATAATCAAATTTCTTATTAGTTCCAACTAGATTAGGAACAAAATAAGGACCTCTTTGTAAATCAAATTCTGTAATATAATTATTAGCATTAGCTTGATAACCAATAAAATAACATTTTTCATCAACATTATCTACTGTAACATCAGCATGAGCAACACCTTTTTTAAGAAGATATACAGAATTATAATCAGTATCTTTGTTGATAATAACTACATCTCTAACAAATGACCATATATCTCCAAATAAATGAATACCATGATAAAAAACAGGATAAGTAGAAAAATTACTTCCATCATCATTATATGCTGATAATTCATAATGGTCGCCATTTGTATTACCATTACCTATATTATGTTCAGCACTCCAATAAGTTTGAAGTATAGGATTGTTACCATTAAATCTTGACCATCTATTCCATTCTAAATTAGTAACACCAGCACCAAGTCCACCTTGTTTAAATCCTTCACTAGTTAAATTAGTATTAAGCGCAGCTTGATTATCAAAATTAGCATACTCAATATAACAAAGAGCTTGTATAGCACAATATTCAAGATAATCAATCATTGTAATCCAATCTCCACGATTAGCACATAATTGAATAGCAGTAGTATAATTAATACCAGTTCTAGGTCTACCTTGTAATTTATTTGCTGCAACAGAAGAAGATTTATTACCACCTAAATATTCAGTATTATCTTCTTTTATACAAGCACTAAATACCTCTTCTGTACTGCCATTCATTCTTGTCATAGTTTTAGTATGACTTATAATAAAAGGATGAACTCGAATAAACGTACCATCAATATTAAAATCACTTATCCAAAGTTGATATTTAGTACCAGTATCTTTAACACATATATAAAATTGAGGAACATTTACCCCAACATCGCCATCACTTCCATCAAGAGGAGGAACAAAACCATTTTCAAGAGGTTTAGCCCAACCCGTAGGATTAAGGAAATAACTGATTTTCTTTTCATTATAGACACAACCTTTAAGTCTATTTTGGATAGGAAGTTCTCTATGAAATTTAGCATTACCAATTCTAATTACATCATTATCATTTTTAGTCCATTCTATACCATAAGCAGCATTTTCAAAAGTAGGAATAAATACAGAAGAACCCCAAGTAGGATTACCATCTTCATTAATATAAAGACTATCTCCTTTAGATGCACCTTCTAAATTAGGTAAATGTTTAAGTCCTTCAGCAAGTTCGTTTAATATATGCTTGTTAAATCTTAACAAGCCATTATACATTTCTACTAAATTAAAATTCATGTTAAGCTTGTTCTAGAGCATCAACTCGACCATCAAGAGAATTAATATTACTAGTATTTCGATTAACTTGAGTTACAAGTCCTTGAAGAGCAGCAATTATAGCATCGTTCTTAGTATCATTACTAGCTTTCATAGCATTAATCGCAGCAACTATATCTGTATTTGCTTTATTAATAGTAGAATTAACAGTATCAAGTTTATTACCAATAGTAGTTTTCATACTATCAACAGCAGCTTTAATACTATCTAATTTAGCATCAATTTTATCAAAACGATTATTAAGAAGAGTTTGAGTTTCATCTGATTCACTTTTATATTGATTTTCAAACTCATCAAATTCAGCTTTAACCATTTCATGTAATTCAGTAATCTTTTGACTAATCTCATCAAGATTAACTATAACATTATTTTCTCCAAGCTCATCATGTTCTTTATTACCAGAAATACTAAGTTTAAGATTATTAATAAGTTTATTAATAGCATCTAACTTATAATTAACTCTTTTATCATCTTCCATATCTTTAGAATTTAGTTTGTTACAAATATAAATTATATTATTAATAACAAGTAGTTTAACAATATTATTAACATTTTTTAATTAAGCAGTTTTAGAACTATTAATACCTAGATATTTAGTCCAAGTATAATGTTTACGTTTACTAATATAATTAAGATTATCATCATTAATATGAGCTTCTTCTTCAAAACTTATATCTTTATACGCATCATGTTGTTTAATATGAAATAGTCTTATAATAAGATATTCAATACCATACCATATATAGAAAAAGATATATAACATCTCTTTCATTTGTTCTGTATGAATAGCTTCATGATTAAGTTCTTTGTTACTTAATTCACCTTTAGTAAATATAATACCAAAAAGATTAATAGCTTTATAACCATTAAAAGGAAAATGTTTAATCTTAATAACTCTCATAACTTTACTATTTTAAATTTTAATATTGTAAATATTTATGTACGTCCATAGAGCCACTTTTTAGGCTTATAGTAAGACTTTTATTCAATCGTGTATAACTAATCAGCTAGGCTTAAAACTAGCCAAATTCGGCAAGCTATACTCCCCGTAGAGGACATAGCAGGCTTAAATCAGTCAATCAAACCTAGCTAATCAATCTCATATAATCTTAACCAATAGTATTATCAATATCTTTATAACCAACTCCAAGTTTCTTTAGAATAGGACTAACAACCAAACTCCAAAACACAGGAGCAAGAACAGCACTATTAACAAGCATAATAGCATTATCATATCCAGCAGCAATATAAATACCACCCATAGTAGCAATACTTATAACTAATACACATCTTTTTTGCCAAGTAGGAACTTTATTATCACCATTAAAGTAATCAATAACTTTAATAACAATATAAGTTAGAACATTAACAATGAACATAAATCCAAAGTCAAAATTATTAAGAATACCACTTACAATTACATCAATAAATTTGTCCATATTAAAATTAGATAAATAAAAAAGGGAACTATCCGAAGATAATTCCCTTTTACAGTTACACAATAATGATTAGTTATTCATGTGAAAATATTCCCACACTTTATCACCATCAAAATCAACATCTTTAAACCAAAATGTAATAGCACTTTCAAACACTTTATTGTCTATATTACCACCAAACCAACTATCGAATAATTTACAATAATCGTGATATTGAGCATTAATTGCAACATAAACATCACAAGGTTCAACATCATCAGGTAATACTTCTTTATAGCGTTCACAAATTTCATGAGCTTTATTCATATCATATTTTTCACCAACATATTTCTTGTTGTCTTTAACATGATACATTTGTTCTACAACTTCTTTAGCTTCATATTCATTAAAATGATAGCCATCGTCATTATATCCACCGCTCATAAGCATAGTTAAAATCTTTTCTTCTCGGTCATTTTTATTAGCAGAGCGACCATAAGTATCGTAAGTATCATAGCCAATACGATTTCTCATGCCACCTCTACCACCACGACCACCTCGTCCTCCACGTGCATCAAGAAATTCACGAAATTCATCAAGAATATTTTGATTACCGCCACGACGATTACCAACATGGTAAGGTTGAATGTAAGGCATTTCTCTCATAATATTACTTTGTTTTTAAACTGATTAATGATTCTTTTAAAACTTCTAAATCAGTTTGATTAAGAGCAACAATTTTATTCACATAAGGAACTTCAAGAGATATAATACCTTTAGAAATATTACCGCCACCAATAAAAGGTATATCAAAATCAAAATTATCAATATTATTAATAACTTCCATTTCTTCATCAAATATACCTTCAATATCAATCATGCCATCTTTATCTGCAATAGGTTTTAAAAACTTATCAAAACTATCAATATTATTAGTAATAGCTCTTTTAGCTAAAGGAGTTAGAAGTCTTATAGCAGGAGAACTCTCACCAATAGATATTAATTGTTTAACAATATAATCTTTAATAACCTCTTTTACATTACCAATTTCAACCATAATATTATTGCTTTAAAAATTCTTCATAAGTTAAAGTAGGATTAGTTTTACTAGCTTCTTTAAAAGCCTTAAACAATTCCATTTCTTTATTAGTAACTTCAACAATTTTACTTTTAAGCAACTTAACAAGTTTAAGTTGTTCTTCAAGTAAATGTTTACCTTCTTCACTAGCTTCGATTTTTCCTCTAACTAAATTAAGAACTTCTGCTTGTACCATACTTTGTAACGCATTGTAATTAGTTACATAATCTTGGTTAGTAAGCAACATATTTTGTTGTTCTTGTGTAAGCGGTGCAATTTCAGCATCAATAGCATCCCAAATTCCTTGGTTAACAGGCTGTTGTGGAATTACCTGTTGATTTTGAACTACACCATTATTTGCAGCTGCAACAGCATTTCGACGATAAGCTTCATTAATTGCTTGTTTTTGACTTTGAAGAAAAGCAATTTGTTCATCAATGCTATTAGTCATTTTTTCACTAGGTAATAGTAAAGGGTCGCCACCACCTAGTATGAATTGATTAACAGGTATCATATCTATTCTAATTTTATGTTCTTAATCAAACTTAGTAATATTACTGAGCAGGAGTTGTACTAACAGTTTGAGTAAAACCGCATGGTAAACAACCGTTAGCATTACGTCCAACTAAACCAGTAACAGTAGGTTCATTCGGAAGAGTAACTACACCATAAATAACATTGCAAGTCTTTTGATTAGTATAGTTGATACCAGCCGTAAACATTCTTTCCATTTCGCATTGGATAAGTTTATCCTGATAAGGACGAATAGCTTTAGTAACAGCTAATTCGGCTTTCAATTCAGATATTTCTTTACGGATATCATCATCAGCGTCACGAGTGTACTTGTAAAGATTAAAATGGTCAGTGTTATTTTTCTCAATAAGAGCATCAGTACGATTACGTCCATCAATATAAACACCAAACAGTTCACTATTAAGACGTTCTCTATCTTCAAAGCGTTGATTCTGCTGTGTCAAAACCCACTGATAAAGACCACCTTGTAAAGCAAGAGTATCTTCACAAGTTTTCTCCCATGCTTGGAAAGCAGTAGGAGCACCGTTATTTCCGCCTAAGCTAGCACCAAGAACATTAATGTTAGTAGAACCATCTCCTAACATTCCACCACCAGCACCACCTAAAACACTAGCAGTAGTAGCACGTCTACCACCGAACAAAGCCCAAGCACCAAGTGCAGTACCGATAATACCAAGCGTTAAACCTGCATTAGCTTTACCGTTTACATCACGACGACTAACACCGTCATAACCAGTTCCAGCACCATTATAGCCCTCTGGAACAACTTTCACTTTTTCAATTACTTGTATAATAAATTAAGGTTTAAGTTAAAAAAATAGATTAATATTTGTAGTTTGAACTACATAATCTAAAAGCTTAAACCATCATCTTTGTTCAGCTATTAACAATATTTTAACTTTCAATAGGATTATATATTGTCAACTCACCAATTTTGTTAAGTTTAGTATATTTTATTTCACCAATTGAAGTCTTACCATCATCAGCAGGACCAGTTTGACTAGCAACATTACATTGAATAACTTGTTGTCCTCTAAATTCAGAATTACCTGCAACAAAACCATAATTAAATTTATAATTATTGTTATATTCTGAATTATAAATAGTATTATCTGAATTAAGTAAAGCTGTCATATAAGTATATTCGTAAGTATCATCTTTATCAATATTTAACTTAGGAGAACCAAGAGTATTAATATATCCACTTAGATTTATTTGATTATTCCATACTTTATACTTAGTATTAGGAGTATTTTGATACCAGCAATAACCATCTTTATGTACCATTCCATTACCAGTACGAATTACTTTAATATTAGGAAGTTCAAAAATACTATCATCAACAGGATTAACTCTAAAATATATAGATTGACCACCACCAATAGGTCTAGCTTCAACAACTTCACCATACCAACATTCTTTATAACCTCCATTACTATAATCAGGCATATCTATTTTACCATCAGAAGTTGGAAATAAAAATTCTCCACGTTTATCAATATCATCTTCAACATTTGTTAATTGCCAAGCACAAACTATAACTCCTCCTTTATAAGCAGTACATTCAATAGTAACATTTCCAATACCTTTTGAACCATACCAATTAGCACATAAATTCATCTTCATTATATCAGGCATTTTATCTTCTAATTCAATCATAGATTCAATGTTGAACATAATACATTCAGCACCAGAATTTATATTATCACCACCCCAATATAAATAAGGTATAACACCAGGTCTTTGACTCCAAGAAAAACCAACAGATGAATAGTTTAAACTATCAATAGGAGAATTAACATAATATGATTTAGTATCCAAATCAGAACCATCATTTTTACCCCAAATATATCTAAGTTGAACACTAGTAAAATCACTAAAATGAATAACAGAAGTAGGCCAAATATGATTAGTACCATCATAAACATGAGCAATATTAATTTGACCTACTGTTCGTTTCTTAAGAGGTTGAGCAACTCCTCCTTGACGTCCAAGAGTTAAACTCATTATTCATCAACAATGTTATAAGTCATTCCATCAACCGGGGTAATAGTTGCATATTGGGTGGCAGTACCAGTCCAAATAGGAAGACTAATTTTATTATTATTAGCACTAGGCATAGTCATATTAACTCCACAACCATCATTAATAGCTTTTTGAATCTTATCAAGATTAACACTATTAGTAATAGTTTGATTTATTTCTTCTTTAAAACTATTAAATGTATCATTAGTAACATAACCACCAAGTAAATTATTAACTTCTTGTTTACTATAAGTTTCACTTTTAGTATAGTAATTATCAAACATGTTATTAATTTCTTCTTTGGTATATCCTTCCATAGCAGAAGTATCACCCATTACTCTCCATTCAGTACCATTCCAATAACAAATCTTTCCACCACGATATTCAATTTGACCAACAGTCCAATTACTACAAGTAACATTAGGAAGATATTCAGATTCTTCACCAACCATACCTGTAAGTTTACATTTGTTCAAATCAATAGTACCGTTTTCTATAATACCACCTTCAAATACAAGTTCACATCCGCTAGGCATTGTAATAGTTTTACTATTTAAATCAAAAGCATAACGAATAATATAACGAGTATTTTCTTCATTAAGCATATCTTGAGTAAGAACAGATTTATAATGAAGATAAATATTATTTTTAACTTGAACTAAATCTTCGTTATTAAAATAATATTTAATATCATCTATATTATTAACATATATAACATTTAGTCTAGGACGTTCATCAGAAAGACAAGTATTATAAACATTATAATCATCAGATGAACCATAATCAATAACAGCTCTTGGTTTAACTCTATCAGTAGCTTCTACAACAGTCCATCTAGCATAATAATTATAAAATCCTACACCATCTTCACTAGTCTTAACTCTAAGAACAAATAATTTATGATAAGTATCATAATAAACTCCAGCAGTATTACCTAAATCAATATTGATAACTTCATAATTATCTGTATTAAGAATTATCTGACCATATTGTTCACAATAAGTATCATTAAGAAAACCATCAAATGGTAAATGTTCTACATTATCTATTTCATCCTCCACGGGGAGTAAAACCCTGCGAATTATTTTATATCCTTTACCGCTTTTATATTCAGGCTCATAATGTCTATCTTTAAGACTAAGACGATTTACATTACAACAACCAGGAGTTAATCGAAGAGTAATATCCTCTTCATCAGGATAATTAATAATAGTAACTTTACCATCAGCAGCAATCATTTGCTTAAGAGCTTCGTTAAGCATATTCCAATCAATAGTTCCATCAGCAATTGGAATTTTAGCACCAGATTCTTCAAGATATTTTTCACTAAGAATTTTAGTCCAATTATCATCAGAAACCCAACTAGCTTCAACACCAGCTTGCATATTACTGCCTATATAACTTTCAGTTACAGATATATTATGTTCTGCGTCATAATAACTTATAGTAAGACTATTACGTCTAAATATAGCAGGTACAGCTTTACGAGTGTTAACTCTAGTTCCTTGATATGGAATCCATAGATGATTAAATCTAGAAAGAACAACAGTTAAATTATTGTTTGTATCTTTATCAAGAATATTTTGAAGATAAGTAATAGGAAATACTTTATCATAATTATTCTGACTTAGTTTTTCATATAATTGTTTATCATTCATAGCTATATAATTAATTTGAATAATATTTTTCATCATGCTTCAACCAAAACTCTTACATTAAATACTATATTATTAGAAGTCATAGTAAATTGACATAGTATAGTAAACCCAGAAACAGTAGTATTAGAATTAACATCAATAACAGTACCATTATTACTTAAACTAATACCACTAACTGCACTATAATTACTTAAACTACAATTATATTTATCACCACTACCATCTTCATGTTCAAACCAAAATTGTAATTTACCAGAATAAAATGTACTAACATTAGTAGGAATATATACGTAAACACTAACAGGACTACTAATAATATTATTATAAATTATTTCTCCATCATATATAGTATCTACATTCATACTATTTATATAAACAGGTAATGCAACATTAGTAGTAGTAAACTTATTATTTTGTATGCAAAAACGACCAACTACAGGACTACCTTGTTGAGTACCTCTAGTAGTATTATTTTGTGAATCTAGCCATCTCCATTTAACATACCATGTTCTACTACTAGTAGAAGAATTAGATAAAACTTGTATTCCAAAAGCTATCATATTATCACCTACTGTACTGTTATTACCAATTAGTACATCACAATTAACTTTACTAATAGTTACAATATCACTGGCAGTATAATATTTATAAGTAGTACCGCCACTTCCTTCTACTCCATTCCAAGTATATTTTTGAGTAGTATATATCTTATAATATACATATATTAATTCTCCTTTTGAAGATATATCCTTATCAATTTCACATACATTAGGATAAGTGGTACTATCAATACCGGTATCTGGACCAGTTCCATAATATGTAGTATGATATATTACATTTTGATAAACTAAACTACCAGCAGATTGAGTAATAGTAATATCTTTAGTAGCACTATCTATAGTAGCTCTAAATACCGAACTACGAGAATTAGTAGAAGTATTATTACCATAATTAACAGTTTTACTATTTAATGTTGCAGCTCCACTAACTTTACTTAATGTAGGAGTATCACTATCTTGTTCTGTATAAGTAGTTCCAGTACCATTCCATTGCCAAGTTCTACTTCTAGTAGCAGATGTAGATAATGTAGAATTACCGCCAGCAGCAGCTATAGTTATAGGATTAGCAGTTAAAGTAATATTCCATGCTCCCCAACTACTATAAGTTTTACTACCAGCAGATTGAGTAATATCACAATAATTAGAAGAACCACCATAAGAAGCAGTAACTCTAGTAGTCCTAGAACTAGTAGAAGTATTATTACTATAACTTAATGTAGTTCCACTTAAAGAACCACTACCACTAGCACTTAATGTAGGAGTACCACTTTCACTTTCTGTTCCACCTGAACCGCTAACTCCATTCCATGTCCAACTTCTACTTCTAGAAGCATCGCTATAAATAGTAACAGAGCCACCAGATGCAGAAACTGTAAAACTACTAGCATTACAATATACGCTCCATATTGACCAACTTCCATATACTTTACTACCAGCAGATTGAGTAAAAGTAGTATCAACATATTCAGTATCCATAGTAGCACGAACAACTGTAGATTTACTACTAATTGTTGTATTATTACCATAACTAACAGTAGCTGTTGTACCACTTACACTAAAACTACCATCACCGCTTTGTTTAGTCAAAGTTGGAGTACCAGTTCCTTGTTCAGTATAACTTGTTCCTGTTCCATTCCAAGTATATGACCTAGTACGTATAGCAGTAGGTGCACTAACAGTACCACTACCACCAGATGCAGCAATAGTAGTTCCACTTGAACTCTTATTAATAGTCCATTTAGACCAACTACCATAAACTTTACTTCCAGCACTCTGACTAATTGTAATAGACTTAGTAACACCTGAATGAGTAGCAGTAATATTTATACTTCTACTGTTTGTTGATTCATTATTACTAGCAGTAACAGTAGTACCGCTTAAAGTAAAACCTGTAGCTGTTCCACTAAGCGTTGGTGTACCTGTTTCAGTATCAGTATGAGTAGTTCCAACTCCATTCCAAGTCCAAGTTCTAGAACGACTAGCACTAGTAGTTATTGTTGATGTTCCCCCACTTGCGCCTATCGTTTGCGTACTTGCTGAGATAGAAACAGTCCATGCAGACCACGCTGAATACACTTTTGAGCCTGCTGCTTGAGTTATCGTAACCGTTTTGGATAATCCTACATAACTAGCGGTAAGTGTCGCTGAACGGGCTGAAACGCTTTCATTTGATGTAAATTTTATTTGATTTCCACTAAGACTAGCACTACCACTAATACTAAGAGTAGGAGTAGCAGTTTCACTATAAACAGTACCAGTGTTATTCCATTTATAAGTTCTACGAGCAATATTAGCTGTAACTGTTCTAGTACCACCTTTAGCTTCAACACTAGTTCCATCAGTTTGTAAATCTAGTACCCAATCGGTATAAACTTTAGCACCAGCAGCTTGATTTAAAGCAGCACTAACTTCTTTAGTTTGACTATTTTCTAAAGTAAATGTAACAGTTAAAGTACCACTTTTAGTATTAGTAGATTCATTATTAGCAATAGTTAGTACATTATTACTTATAGAACCTAAAGTAGTAGAACTAGTAAAGCTAGCAGTAAGATTAACAACAATTTCAATCCAAGTTCCAGCATAAGTAGAACCCTTGGTTATACTCCCCCGTGGAGGAGCATAATCAGTTCTCTTATATCCATTCTTAACAGAACTAGTAGGAAGTTTTAAATCATAACTTCCACCAGTATTAGCTATACTACTATTAACTACTGTCAACGTACTAGTATCATATGTACTAGCTTTACTACCTTCAAATGTAACAGTATAACTATCTTTAGCTTCTATATCATCAATTAATACAACTAACTTACCATTAGTTATAACTCCTTTTTCTATTCCATCAAATAAAACCTTAACTCCATCTGTAGGAAAAGTCACAGTATAAGATACATATTCTGTATTCCATACTAATTCTACATTATGAGTTATAGGTAAATAACCACTATTACCTGTAATAGTTTGTGACTTATAATGGTCAGCTTCAATAATAGCAGTATAATTAATTTTAACAGGAATAGTAAATACAAATTTAGTATTGTTTTCACTTATAACAGGAGTATAATCATCAATAGTAACAGTTCCGGAAACATTCAATTTAAACGTAACAGTAACTTCAGTATTCTCAGGATAAACAAGTTTAGAACCTTGATATATTTCAAATACATCTATACTACCAAGTTTAATATCATGTATTCCAATATCTCCTTGATATATAGTCATAATTTAAGCATCTGATTTAACTATATAAGTAGTATTGACATCTTTTTCTGCAATAGCAGCATATTGAGTAGCAGTTCCTATCCATATTTTAGGATTAACAATAGGTTCAACAGTAAGAGCAGACAATCTATAAAGAGTTTGGTCAATTACTTGAATAGTATTATAAGTATAAGCTCCTGTATTATCAATAGTAACATGCCCTATATACGTATCTGCATCCCATACTATTACAACTACACTACCACTAATTCTAACACTATATTTTCCGTTATCATCATAAAATATAGAATTAGGTTTATTAATAGCAGAAGTAAATCCATCAAAATTAATAAATATAGAATTTATAGCAGTTAATACTTCTCCATTAGTAGCACTATTAAGTATTTTAGTAATTATAGTTCCAATATTATAACTTTTAATAAACGAAAGTTTACTTATAAATGTATTAGTATTAATAGTTTTAGTTCCTGCATTTTTATCCCATGATAAAATAATTTTTTCAATATTATTATTATAATAATAAGTAACATCACACCTGATATATTCTCTATTTACAATAATCTCATAAAAATTAATTCTACTATTATAACTATCAATAGCAATAATACCTCCACCTTTTAATAATATTTCTCTTACTTCATCAAAAGTTTTATCACAAGTAAATTCTTTTTCTCCATAAGTATATATATCATCAGAAACAGTAACAACTGCACTGTAAAAAGGAATAAATTCTTGAGGAGTATCTTTTCTTTCATATAATTGTTGATTAATATCTTGCATAACTTTATAAACTTTAAATGGTGGCACTTATTCAGTACCACCATGATTAATATTAAGTTGTTTTCTTTTTAATAACAAGTTCATAACCATCAGGAATTAAAGCTTTAATAGCATTAGCAATAGCTTTATCAACTTCGGCTTTAGTATAAGTATTTTCTACTGTTGGAACATCATTAAACTTATTATTAATTTCTTCTTTAGTATAAGTATTATTAGCAAGTTCAGTAATCTGATTAGGTAAAGTTTCATCAAGTTTAACTTTATCAGCAGCAGACATACTACCATTAGCAGTTTTACTAGCATTATTTAAAACAAGACCAACAGGAGATGGAGTATTATATAGATTTGTATCATTATTTTTAATAGATTTACTATATATAATTTTAAGTCCTTCTGCTGTTTGTTCAACTCTATCTAGTCTACTAACAAGTTCATTAGATAAACTATTGACAATATCAGTAGTTTTCTTACCTTTACTACCATCATAAGCAGTACCTGTAACTTCACCTAAAGCTAAAGTTTCAGATATAACTGCATATTTAGTTCCAGACCAACGATAAGTTTTACCACTATATTCAGTATCTTCACTTATATCAACATAAATCTTACCTTTTTCAGGAGTATAATATACAGGAGCATCTTCAACATATTTTTCAGCAAAATGAGTATCATCAATAAAATATCCTTCAAGAACATCATCAACATAACTTGGTAATTGACTTGCTGGAACTTTACCATCTCCATCAAGACTAGCTATACCATTAGCAACACCTCTTTTTGCTTCAATAGCTTCATTACAAAACTGTGTTATCTTTTCCTTAATGATAGGATAATCATCTATATTTATTAGAATCTTTTCAACTGTAGATTCAACTTTATTTTCAATTACAAGTTTAAGATTAGTATGGTCATCAATATTATCAAATATATCTTCTATATTACCTTTAATAACATTAAGTAATTCAGTAAAACTATTAATATTTTCAAATATATAAGTAACTCTAGATTCTACTTTAGTTTCAATAAGATTCTTAAGAATAGGAAATCTATCAATATTATTAAATATATATTCAGTTCTACTGTTTACAGCATTATTAATACATGTAACAAGAGAAGGATAATTATTAATATTAGCAAATATATTCTGAACACAATTACAAACTAAATCAGAAAGGATACCAATAAGTTCAGGATAATTATTAATATTATTAAATATATAATCTACTCGTTCATTAACATTATTCTGAATAGTTTCTTGTAATTCTGGATATTGACCTATATTCTTAAATATATCAACTACTTTGTTAATAGTATTATTAATAATAAGATTCTTAATGTTAGGATAATTATCAATATTGTTAAATATATTATTAATAGTAGTTTCTACATGAGAATTAATAGCATTAGTAATAAATTGACTAAGAGCAGGATGAGAAGAAATATTATTAAAGATGGTTTCAGTCCATTGTTTAACATATTCATTAAATATATTCTTAAGTTCAGGATAATCATTAATATTATTGAATATGTCTTTAACAATAATAGGTAAACTTTCAACTGTACTATTCTTAATAATATTAACTAGTTCAGGATAATTATTAAGATTGTTAAATACATTTATAACAAACTCGTTAATAAAACTAGTAATAACATCAAGAAAATCTTTATAATTACCTATATTAGTAAATATTTCTTTAAGAGCTTCAGACAAATCTTTAATAACAGTATCAAAAGACCACCCTTCCCAATTGTCAGGATTAGTCCAAGCTTCATCACTAATATCATCACTATTATATCGTTGAGTCCAATTAACATTAGTTTCATCACGATATGTTATAATATATCCTTTACGACGATAAATTTTATCAAGTTTATTAACAGTATCGGCAAAAGTACCTTCCCAAGTTAAATAAATACTATTACAAGCGGCAAGTATTCTATCTAATCTTGTTCCAGTTACACCATCAAAAATAGCTTGAATAACAGTCAAAGGATAAATATTATATCTAGTATCAGTTTCTTCACAATACTTATCTAGTATATGAATCGGCATATTGCCTTCTTTATCACATTGAACTTTACTAGGATCAAAAGATTGGCAATTAGTACCAACAAAAACATTCTCTTCTAACATAATTACCAAGGATTAGAAACACGTTTAATATAATGTAAAGCAACAGTAGGTAATAGTTTATTAATAGCAAGATAATTTCCTGTCCAATTATCTGTACTAATTTGTGTCCACACCATTTCACCATTTCTACTAATATTAGGTCCAGTCATATACCAATTGGTATTTTTATTAATATTTAAATCCCAATAATTAGTTTTAGTAGTACCATAAGGATAAGTATTTTTACAATCTTGATCCAAAGATCTACCATGATCATTTGCTCGCCAGTTACTAGGAACTACAACATGATGATTACCATCACCACATTTACCAGAACTAGCGGCAATTGCATGTTGATGTAATGGTAAATCAGTACCACCAATATAAAAACCGTAAGCTCCAATATTTAAACCAGGAGTAGCAGGGTCATAAGTATCACCTACATTTTTAAGAACAGTACTCCAATCAAGAGTATTTTGTTTAGGATTATTATAAATATTAATACCACCACTTATATGACCCATAACAAATCGTCCTTGAGCAGCAGTATATATTTCCCAACCTGTTGGAGGTGTAGTAGTATCCCAAAGCATAATAGAACCAATAGGCATAACAGCAGCAATCCAAGTTTGTACTTGAGTAGCAGTTACTCCACCTGTTGTTCCTCCTCCACTACCGCCTGAGCCAAATCCATCATTTACTAATTTATTTTTAATATCTGTATAAAGAGTATTAAAATCAACATCAAGTCTGCTAGGTTTAGTTTCACTATCAGCAAACTTACTCATAGTAAGATATTTACCTGTTCTAGCTTCACCGAGTTGAGTAGTAGACATAACATTATGAGTGCCATCTCCACCACTTCCTCCACCGCCTTCAATACCAGCAATAATATCATTAATTTCAGACTTAGTATAATAATTATTAAGCATAGAATTAACAATATCTCTTACTTCTTGTTCGGTTAATCCACCGCCGCCAGAACCACCACCTGTAGCATTAATAGTAATAGTACCATCAGAGTTTTCAACAAAAGTAATATTAGTACCAGCTTTAATCATGTTCTTAAACATAGAAACATAATTATCTTCAAAATATTGTTTATACTCATTACTTATGTTACCACCACTTTGGTCTATCTTATTAAGAATCTCTTCAATCTTATTATTAATATATTGTTCTAGATTATTAATACTACCTTCTACACTACTATTTAAATCTCCAATCTTATTATAAATATCAGTAAATTTAGCGTTATATTCAGTAATAAGATTATCTATTCTAGTATTAATATTAGAAACTTCTTGTTGAAGATTACTTATCTGTTGGTCATGAAGTTCAAGATGTTCATTAATCTTTCTAAGTTCTTCAAGAAGCCAAGCATAGAACTTTTCCATTTCTTCTCTTAACTTCTCTAAGAAAGCTTCAAATTCAGCACGAGTAAGATAAACAGATAAATCAAAACCCATACTTACCCATTTTTCTCCATCCCAAAACCAATAAAAATCATTGGTATAAGAACCACCCCAACCTGTAATTTCAACTTGTTTATTATCTTCGCCTAAATCAAGAGGATGATAAAGTATTTGACCTTTAGCCCAATCACCATCTAAAGATATAGTTTCTTTATCAAACATATCTTCCTGACGATAATTACTAAGAAGTCTACATTTATTTAGTTTAACAGCTCCATCATATAATCTACCACCTCTCCAAAGAATTATACTATCATCTGGAAGTTCAATAGTTTGTCCAGCTAAACAATAATCATATTGAAGTATATAAATAGTATTAGGCTCGTTAATCATATCTTGAGTAAGAGTATTAACACCACTAATCATATTTTTACGAAGATATTTACGAGCCTTTCCACTATAATCATTTACATTATAGTCTTTATCTGCAAATTTAAGTAGATTATCAACAACAGTTAAATCTTCTTCATCAGCAGCGTTAGTAATCTGAGAAGCAGTAAACATTTGTTTAACAGATTCACTAAGCATATCAGGAGTAATCTGACCTTCAAGTATTTGAACAGCATTATCTTCAAAATACTGTTTAAGTACTTGTGCCATATAATTAACTACTACGTTACGACGAAGATAATTATCTTGTATATTAATACCAAATTCATCAGCAACAGCACGTTCTGCAATTGCTCTTGGAAACATACCACTAAAAGATTCTACAAATTTAGAACCAATTTCAGAATCAGCCTCAAGATGCCATTTCTTAGCATTATTAACAGGAGTTATTTCATCAAGTATATAACTCTTTTTAGTTTCAATAACATAAACTTCACAACCTACTCCAATTTGTTCCCAAGTAAGAGCATCTCTATCTTCCATTGTAGATACTACAATTCTAGCAGCTTTAAGCCCTCTTTGAACAACAGCAATAAGTTCAAGTATTTCTTTCTTAAAGGTTTCATAATCAATAACTAAATCTTCTCGAAGTTTAGCAATAGGTTGCCAATATTCTTCATTAGGTAATGGAATACCAGCAGGAGTAGCTTTACGAGAAATATAGCTAGCATAGAAACCATCATGAACTATACATAGTCTATCGTAAGGTCTATCAGGACTCCATTGACCATTACAAGTAAGACTAACTTTACCAAGTTCTTTTTCTATTGTTTCCATATATTCTTTAAGTTTACTAAATTCTTAGTGTAGACTCCCCGTAGAGGATGGAATACATTCATGTTATTCATTATTATAATCAACATTACTAAGACTATAAGTTTCATTATATTCTTTACCTTCTTCTCTTTGTTCCCAAAGTTTACCAGTTTCAGGGTCAACATAAAACTTAGGAGCATCTCCACAACTAACTATAGCATGAATTTTTCCTTCTTCATCAACAGGAAGAGTAATAGAACCACTATACTGAACTTGTTCACTACCTTCATAAATAATATTAAGTTGTCCTTTAATATATTTAAGAAGTGTTTCAGCAAGTTTATTTTGACCAAGTTGATATGCAGCCATTGCAGATTGGAACATATTCCAACAAGTAATAATATTTTTATTATTACCTTTACAAGTAGCAGAACAATCATTAAGCATATCAACTCCATATTGTGCCATAAGAACTAATAGTTTGTGATAAGTACAAACAAATTTACTTGGAACTGTCATATAAACATATTGAGGAGTAATCTCAACTTGTTCAGTTCCACTAGCTTTTACATAGACACCATTAACATAATTATCATCTATTTGTTCACTCATTCTACCATCAAGTTATTATATGAATTAATAATTGATTTTTGTTCTTCGTCAGAAAGCAATTCTAAGGCTTCTAGAGCTTGAATTAAAATTTGTCCTTGTGTTAACTTGCACCAATTTTTTTCGTCCAATGGAAAGCCTAATTCTGCTATTCTCGCTTGTTTTTCAGCCATAGCTGCAATACGCAATTGCATCTCTTTAGATAGCTGTTTTGGATTATTAATATAACCACCTATCATAATATCATCTTATTTAAAAGCCTTATTAATAATATATGTAGTATAATCATTAACTCTAATATCAATACGTTTATTAAATGCTAATATACGTTGATTAGAATCAAGATGTTTATTATATATTATATTAATAATATCACCATAAACATCTTCTTTCCATTCATCTTTCATATAATGACTAAGATAATCTTCATCTCCACGATACATATTTAATTTAGAATAAGCATCATAATAAACACTGTTAACTAAGTGTCTAGCATTATATTTAATTTGGTCACGATTAGCATCAACGTTATTTGTAATGATAGTAGAAGCAACAAACTTTGCACATTCAGAAGCAGCATTAACCATAGCAATAGATATGACAGCTTTAGATTTCTCTCTATCTTTATCTATAATATCTTTGGTAACTATATTAAGAAGTTTAGCAATATCAGCTAAAGGATCTTTCTTTTTACTATCTATTATCTTATTAACTATAAGATAAATTACAATAACAATGCCTGGAACAAGACCTTGTTCAAAAGCATTTTGTATTAATTCCATCTTTATAAAATAAAAATAGGGACTATCAGTATTAACAGTAATGCTAATACCAATAGCCCCTATTTGATTAATATTACCTAAATATTTACCTAATCAAGTCGGGTAACAGGTTATGCTTTTTCTTCAGTGGCAATAGCTTTAAGGATAGTTTCAACAGTTGCAATAGCAGCAGCTTCAGTTGGGAATGCTATTTGTACAATCTGATGAACAACTTCATCTCTAGTTTTCATTTCACGTGGAACAGCAAAACGAAGAGTAAAGATAGTATATCCAGCATCTGCACTATCAGGTTGTTTCAAAGGATTAAGCGGATATGTAGGATACAGTTCAGTATAAGTATCTCGATAAGTATATTCGATACCAGCATCGGCAGCAGCTTTATTAGCCAAATCAGTAATATAAGCCGCATCTCCATATGCAGGAAAACCAGTAGCTGTAACTGTAACACTAATACCAACTAATTCATCAGCTCCAAGAATTTCATAATCAATACCTTTAGACTCAGCAGTTAAAGTAATTTTAGCATCAGCAACTGTTGCTTTAATACCATGACCAATAGTATTGTTATTAATCTGATTAGCTAATTTCTGCGCTACATCATTAGCAGTAGGATTAAGACCAGTATGAATGGTAGCAGTCCAACGATTACGTTCATTGAACTTTAATCCTTTCTTCACAATCATGATAGAATAATCAGAATAAGCATTTACATCTCCGATAGTAAGATTAGCAGAGAAAGTAGTAGCAGCTTGATAAGTACCTTTAACAAAAGTAAGATGTTTCTTATAAGCTGGAATAACTACTGGACCATTTGCTTCACGACCAAGATTAATGTAAAACTTATCGGTAATCTTAGCACCGTCAGCGTCAATAGTTTCCTTGCCATTAGCAAGATAAGTAAAAGCAACCGCTCCAGCAGCAAGAGGTAAGCTCGCTCCATAAGCGACTTTGCCCGCCAACAAAAACTGTCTCATTTTTAATTTAATTTAGAGTTTAACTTTGTTTATCAGCTCCATTAGAAGTAGCACCAATACTAGCAAGATAAATCTGTACTGCACGCATAACTATTTCCATATGTAAATAAGGAGGTAAATCACAATTAACCCAATCTTCTTCTCTATCTTCATCAAACTTAACTTTAGCAGGTTCTTTGATATAAAGATATTTAACTAATTGAGGTTTAACTGTATTATTACGTCCAGTATATATATCAACATTGATACCAGATTCATCTCCAAATATAGTAACTATCGGAGCATCTTTCGCAGCACGATTACAGAAATCTCTTAGCGTTTGACCTAAATCTTCAGCTTCAATAATTCTGCAATCATAAATTGTCTTACCATTATAACTAACTTGAAAGCCTGTATATAGCATTATTCCGTCGCTATCAATATTAATTTTATAAGGGTCAACTTCTGTTCCATTACCTGTAATATCTCCGCCGTTAACAGTACCCGCTGTGTATAAAGTTCTAAGAGCATTAACAGGACTAATAGAAGCATTTTGTCGAGCAACCTTATCATTATAAGGAACTGGTCCAACGTTTTCTACTATTACATTTCTAGCTTTTTCAATTATAGCAGCATTAAGACAAATATCTATATCCTCCATGAGAATAGCACGAACGGTCTGCATACCCATCTGCTGTGCTAGTTCTCTGAACGTCACGTGCATCTCCCCAATGTTCATAATCAAATGTTTTTAAGTTTGTTTTTATAAGCACTAACAAGAGCACTATTAGCAGGATTCTTAAACCATACAACAGCTTCCTTAACATTAGCACCGATAAATTCACCATCAGGAGTAGTAATATTCTGATTATGAATTGCTCTGATAAATTCTCCACGAGAAACAAGAACCTCAATTAAAGACTTAATAGTAATATCTTTATCATTACAAAGTTTATTAAACTTAACAGGTTCGTTTGTACTAAATTTATCAAGATGCGATTGCTTATCAATCATATCCATAGACATGCCATTAGGAATATTAATATTGTTAGCAACACAGTATTGAATAAATACAGCATCAAACAAATCACTATTCGTGAGAAGTTTAACGTAGTTACTCTTAGCAGCATTAATTTCCTGACGATGTTTAGCAAGACGCTCAGCTTCTCTTTGGTCATCTTTAAAATAGAATCTAATAGATGGGTCAGAATTAATAAGAGCAATATCTTTAGCTACATCTTTATACAATAAACAATGGCGATAAATTAGATAATCATCAAGAACAACAGGATAACCATATTTATATTTTTCACTTTCAAGAAGATTAAGTTTAGTAATCTTAGACTCAAGAGCTTCTCGAAGTTCTTTAACTCCTTTACGGTCACTATTTAAATAGGCAGTTTCAATAGCTTCTTCTTCAGCTCTAAAACGAAGATAATCTCGTTTACGATTCCAAAAGAAAGAAATATCAAAAGTCTTACCTAATTCATCAACAGCAACACTAATGTTATTAAGATAAGCCTTAACCCTTGAAATAAAGTTTTCGTTATTAGGAGCAAGACCAATCAAAGCAGGAAAATAAGATTCAATCTCGCCTTTATTAGAAGAAAGAGTACGAGAACTACGAACACAACTACCAATTTTATCCATTCGTTTAGGTAATGTTTTATCATTAGCTCTACGATATAATGAATAATTAGTAACTAAATTAATAGTAATAGTTCGTTTTTCAGTATAAGGTTCATCAAGACTTTCATCTCTAAATCCTACTGTATTGTTAGGTCTATTATCATCTTCATCCTCTACGGGGGGTATAACCTGTTTAACTGTATTTTCATTAGAAGCAGCAGGAGCATTTTCTCCTGCTTTATTAGCTTCGCCTACTTTATTAAAATCCATATCTTAAATAGTTTCTTTTAAATGATTATAATACACATTTTAACAAGAACATCTTAGTAGTATTATCTACTTGCAAACCAATAGAACCTTTAACTTCATAACGAGCCATATCAATTTCGGTAGCTGCATGATTAGTATTAGGCAATCCCCAGCAAGCAGGAATATCGGTCATACCTTCAATAACTTTAGCTTTATAAGCCTGTCCTTTTTGACGTACAATACGAACATTCTGATTACCTTTATAATTACTCATATCAATTAAAGCAGCTTGATGAGAAGTAATAGGCAAACCAGTAGTAGGATGAATCATACCATTTTGCTTAGCAGCTTCAGCATCAGTACCCTTATCGAAATAAGCATTATGTACAACTGTAATGATATAACCATCTGGAGTTTTATACTTATTAAAGTAACGTCCATAAGAAAGACCTTCTCCATTATCTTGAATCATCTTTTCACCAAGAGGAGTGATAAATCCGTTTTCTTTAGCATCAGTTCTAATAGCCATTTCAAAGTCACGAATAAATCCTTTACCACCCATAAGAACAACTTTCTTATCACCATCTTGAGTATCACGGTCAAGAACATCACCAATTGTACGTTCAAGTTTATTAAGTGTTAGAACTTCACCATAAGTATCATAGTTAGATTCACGACAAATTTCTAACATACCAGCAGTACGATAAATAGGTTTACCATTATCATGGTCTTTCAAAGGAATTGTACCATCAGGTAAACGATTATATTCAGCTTTCCATAACCGCTCTTCGTTCATTACTCTCATGTGCAAGTTGAACTGGCGCATTTCTTCATTAATCCAAAGATTGGAAGTACCACCATTATCGTTTTGGAATTGATATTGAGTAATAACATTAGCAAGATTACCAGCTATTTCTTTAGAATAACGATAAAACTCAAGTTGAGAAGTCATACCAGCAGGACCCATAGTATTACTTCTGTTACCTTTAGAATAAGATTCAGAAACAGTAGGAGCACTCATAGCCCAATACATACCTTTAGTCAACCATTGAGGGTCAACATAAGCATCAGGATTAGGAGAAGTAAGTTTCAAAAGATAACCATAACCATAAGCAGATTCTCCTAAATCTTTCTGAATACGAACTTGAGTAATACCATCAGGAGCAGTAAGACCATGTTGTTCAATAAACCAGTGAGTAGAGAAATGAACTTCAAATTCAGAACCATTAAGACCAGGTTTAGTAACAGCAGTATTAAAATAAGTTACAAAGTCAGTAAACTTCATACGACCCATAGTCTTCCAAGTCCACTGTACAGTAGCAATATCTTTAATACCTCGGCTACCTTGCCCTTCAGTAATAAAACTTAAAGGAAAACGGTCGCTATCCATACCATAATTATAAGTCAGAAAACTATTAATTTCTTCCGGCTTCTGTAATTGAAGATAAGCAATTGATTCTTCATTAGAATAACCTCTATCTTCATAACGAGTTTGTCCAATAACACGTAATGTTTTCATCTACAAATTTACTATTAAATTAATAACCAAAACGTTCATCTTTTAGAACGTCATTTTTACTATCAGGTTTAGTTATTTTAATAGCTCCTCTTGTAGATTTACGTTGACTTGCAGTAAGTTTCAACTTTTTAGCTTCTTTATCAGAAACAGCCATTTCTATCAAACTATCATAACCTTTACCTGTATATTTAAGCCAAGCTTTAAGCAGTTCTTCATCGCGTCTTTCAGCAGGAGATAACTTCATTAAATCATTTTCATAACGAGAAAGTCCTTTATCATCAACTTGATAAACATAATTAAAGAAATCTTCTGGAGTTGTAGAAATTTGTTTTCCATTACGTTCAATAATAACAGTTTCAGGAATACGATAACCGGCAATTTGTCGTTTATCAATACATTCTTTAACACCATTCCAAAATTCTACAAGTTGTTTTTCTTCTTCTGCTTTAACTCGTAAAGCCTCTTTAGAATTAGCTTCACGTACATCGTTATCAGCTTTCTGAAGAGCTTCAAGTTCTTCTTTAGCAACATTGAAAAGTTCATTACTATCTTTCAAATATTGAATATACTTATCAACATTACCACGACGATTAAATTCCTTAAACGCTTCACGAACAATAGCTTCTTGTTGGCTCACATTATTTTCATCGACTTCAATACCGCTTCTATCTCTAAGTTCACCAAAGCCTTCAAATGAATTACCATTTGCAACATAATAATTAAGAAAATCACTAACAACAGGATAATCTTCAAATAATTTATTAACTCCAGCTTTAGCAAATTCATCACGTTTTAAATCAAGAACAGATTGAACATAACTTGCAACTCCTTGAGGAGTATTATCAAAAGTAACTAGTTTGCCATCTTCTGAAGTAACAGAAACACCTACAAGTTCTTGAATTAATTTAACATCAATTTTATCTTCATTACTAGTATCTTCTACTTCAAATTCTTTAAGATAAGCAGCAACTTCATTTTTAGCTTTAAAGATATTACCTTTATCGTCAATAAGATTACCGTCTTTATCAACAGTATATTTATTATCTCCATCTTCAATAATAGTACCTTCTTCTAAATCATGCTCATTAGCAGTAGCATCATCAGGATTTTTAGTATCCTTGGTTTGACCCCCCGTAGAGGATGAAGTTTGTTTATCTTTATTAGCATCACCATTATTGCCATCTCCATTACCATTTCCGGTAATATCATCAACAGCATTACCATTAGCATCTAACTGTCCTGTTTTACCTGTATCAAGGTCAGTAACGTCGTCAGTAGGTTTTACATCAACATTAGATGTTTCACCGTTAAAACCAAAACTATCAAAATTATGCATAATTCTTTGTTTTTAATTAATTACTATATCACAAATATAAATCTTATTAATAATATGAGTTTTACTTATATTGTTAAAATGTGTTCACCATTAAGATGATTTCTAATGTATTTTACTATTGCTAATCGTGCCTATTTAGGTCTAATAAATACTGCTGTCGCTTTCAGACAAGCCCTACAATAATCAAATTTTATTGAGATGATTAATCTATCACGGAATAGATAAAATGCTTAGAATGAGCCGGAAATCGTTTATATGATGTAAATAAAAAAGAAAATGGGCTGAACCTACTTTCACAAGCAAGTCCAGCCCTATTATGAACAAAATTTAGAATTACAGTCAACTATTTACTTTTAACATCATAACGATTTTTATTCGTCTTTGCAATCTTTACTTTATCATTACTTTCTTTGACTTTTACAGCTAATTCTTTTTCTTTAAGACTAGCTTCAACAGCAGTCTTTTGAGCATCTAATCCAAGTTTAGTACGTTCAATATTAAGTCTAGCATTTTCCATACGTTCTTCGGCTTGATTCTTTTCAGATTCACTAAGACCATTATCAAAACTCATGATATTAGCGTTAGCTTTCATAGCTTCTATTTGTCCATCAAGATACTTTTCAATTCTAATAGTTTCTCTATCTTGTTCAGCTTTTCTATCAATTTTAGCAAGTTCAAATTGTTGACGAAGTTGTTCTGTTTGTTGAGAAACACGTTCAATATCGAGCTCATGCTCTCTTTGAATATTTTGATATTTATCAATAAGTTTACTAATTTGAGCAACATTATCTCCACGTATAGCAGCATTAGCCATATCCATATTACCGTTTTGAGCAGCACTAAATGCAAATTGTTTATATTGTTCAAGTTTCTCACGTTCTTTAACAGAAGTTTTACAAGTAACAATATAATTAGCAAAAATATGATTATTAACATCAAGATTTAAATATCTAATATCACCATCTTTAGTTTTATAAGAAGTATTAAGACCATCAATCCAAGCAAGTTTAGTATAATCCATTTCAGCTTGATAATCTCGTTCTCTCATTTTATCAAATATAAATTCGATAATAACAGAACCCATACTTCCACGAATAACAGCTTCATCTGTTACTCCTTTACCTGCACTATTAGCAATCTCTCCATAACGTTGAGGAGTCATATCGCATTCCATCTTAGCAGTCTGTTCAATTTCTTGAATAAGTTGTCCAAGTTCAGTAATATAATTATTCATACGACTTTCAAGATATCGAACATTTTGAGCTTTAACAATATTAGAATCATCTTCATCATCAATGTAAAGAACTCCATCAGCTGCCATACGATATATAGTATCAGCAGGTTTCTTACCAAGAAGAGATTTAGCAATCATAAGTACATTCATCTTGTTTTTAGCAATTGCCATTTCTCTATGATAAGCAACTATATTACGAAATACTTGATAAGGAAGAACTGTGTCTACAATACTAAATCTTCCAAAACCTGGAAGAAGTTCTGCAATACCATTATAAGGAAGTTTGCCATTCCTATTATAAGCAATAGGACGAGCCTTATAAGGATATATGCTTGTAGCACGAGAACCAATCCTAACGCTTTCATAAACTTGAGGTCGCCACACCCATTCAATACTAATATCACCACCAGCAGGGTTAAGCTGATAAGTTTCATCAACAATTCTTGTTGTAACAAATGCTCCATCATTATAAGTAAGTATTCCTTCTTTTATTTCACCTCTCCAAACAGCATGCCATACTTCAAATAGACCGTTATTTGCATCACGAGCCATTATATTAGTATTCTTAATATGTTGTAAATCATCCTTATTAAATTTAGCACATACATCACCAAAGTAATGCATGTATTTATCCCAATTTAAAAGAGCCTTATCGCTAGAACTAGTAGTGTTGTATTGATAATAAGTATCAAGCGCTTCTCGTTCCTTTTCAGAAAGATATTCATAAAACTCATCTATAATTTGTTGTCTAGTAAGCATACGACGCTCGGCAAACATATCATAATCCTCAGCAAACATACTATCATTATGAACTGGAAAAGCATCTCTAACACTAACAACTCGTTTAATTAATTGGCTACCTACAACATCTCTATAAGTATAACAAGCCCCAAAAGTAACAAATTCAAAATAAGCTCTAGCATATATAGTAAATGCATCAGTAAGGTCATCAATAACATTAATTAAATCTTGACCTTGAGCACTTATATCATCAATAAAATTTTCATTAAATTCTTTAATAAAAGCCTCAATATCTACAGCTTGTTCAGCATTAAATTTCTCAGGATTATTACCTTCATTAACAAACTGCATATAACTTTCTTGTATTCTTTTAGCTACAGCTTGTTCAGCAAGTAACATAATTTGTCTACCAAGTTCTGCATCTCTAGCAAATACAACTTCAGGATTATTAGCACCAACAATAAAATCATGTGGATTCTTAATATATTCACCAATATATCTACGAATAATACCTTTCATCATATCGTAATTGCGCATAGTAGCAGGAAAACGAGTTAGATTTTCATCTTTCTCATTATAAGGATTAAGAGTTTTCTTATAATATATTCTTGGAATATTACCAAGAAGAATATTAAATTTCTCTTCTACATCAAAATCTGCTTTACAAGCAATACCAGCTTCTATAACATAATCACAACATTTAGCATACCATTCAACTTTTTGTTTTTCAGTATAGCTAACATGTTGATTAGGAAAATCAACTCTACCAAAATTATACATATATTTACTTATTTAATTTCAAAACCAATTTCTATTAAAAATATCTGTTTTATCATTATTTTCAGTAACTTTTTTACGATTAGCAAGTTCTCTCTTACCTTTAATATCTATTGACTTCCAATATATACCTAAAAGTATAAGACTAGATATACGGTCAAAGTTACCATCTGCATTAAACTTTTTAAGTTCAAGAATAGTTTGATAATCAAGAAATCTTTCAAAAACGTATATATCTTCTCCAAATTCATTCTTACCAATAACTTCATATAAGAACTCTTTAAGAAGTCTAAGACCATCAAGTTTTTTAGGACCATTACCAATACTATAACCATAACTAGTACTAACTTTTTCTTTAATAGTAGCATCCCAAACAAATAAAGGTTCATGACCTAAATATTTAGTAGCTTTCCATTTACGAAAATTAGAAACAGTTTCACCACGATTTATTTCTACTAAACCAGTACCAATACAATTATACCATTTACATAATCTATAAAACTTTTCATCAGCTTCTTCAAGTCTTTCAGTACGTCCGTAATATGCAGCACATAATTTAGGTTTAAATCCATTACGTTCTCTAGGCATTTCAACAACAAACATACTATTATGAGAATGTCTATCAGTAATTTCTTTCTTATCTTTATCAATACCAACAGGGTCATAAACTGCAACATAAGTTCCAGGAAGAATAGCTCTTACAAGTCTATCATCAATATAAGTTTCTTCATATTCAGGAGCAAACCAAACTCTTATACAACCATGAGGATCTTCATTACCGCGTCTAGGAACACCTTGAATATAATCATAAATTTTAGCATCAGGATTTTCAATTTTTATACGAGCATTAGATTTAAAATAAATTTTCTTAAGACCATCTTCAAATAATTCTCCGTCAGTATAAAATTTATAACTATTATCTACTCTAAGTTTATCTTCAAACTTATTTAGAGCTTCACTACTAAATATATTTTCACTAGCACTACTAAATGATTCAGCAGGAAATAAAGCACGTTGACCAAGATAATTAAGATATTCTGAAAAAGTTTTAGCAGTTTCTTTCTTTTTAATTCTTTCTCGTGCAGCAAGTTTAAGACCTATTCTTAAATTACTATTTCCATCTTCATCAAATCCTTTAACTCCGTCTATTTCACCTTCAAGTCCCCAAGCATAAGATTTAAAGAATCCACAAACTTCATTACGAGCATCATTATCCCAAACATTTTCAAATGGCATAAAATTAAATGCTCTAGGATTATAAAAGTTTTGTTCAAATATTTGCATATTAGCAGCAGTAGCAGTTCCCCAAGCCATAAGAGTACCAGTAGTACGAGTACCAACAGTCATTGTAGGTTCAGTTACATTCATAAAGTCATCAAAGTTCTGCATTGTAGATAACTCTTCAACTTTAATAGTAACAGCATCTTTACCAATAGCACAGTCTGGATTATTATTAGCACTAACACTTAAAAGAGAACTAGACCAACTATCATCAGCTTCAACTCCGTTTTTCATACGATAACCAAGTTTAAAACTATCAGCGGTTGGACTAAATATACCTCTTTTAAATGGAGTTTTTTCTTCATAGAACTTTAAGTTATTAACAGCAAAATCACTTAAACCTCCTTGTTTAGTTAAATATTTATTATCGGCTGCAACATGAATAACAACTTTATGTTTAGATAGATTAACTTCGTTAGAACTATCAGAAGCCATAATATAAGAAAAACCTCCACGTCTAGTTTTATCAATAATAAGATGTAAACCATTACGTCTACAAAATTCTATAATTTGAAAAGTCCAAAACTGAGCATCAATAAAACTAGGAAAACTATAAATCTTTTTAGCAGTAGCTCCATGATTAGTAATAATAACAGACGATTCATCTGTACGCTCCATTCGAGTATAATTAAGAAAATTATAATGAGCACCTGTTATCCAAATATCTTCAATACTTCCATCTGGATTTTGCCAACAAGGAGCACTAAATCCATTACGTCTTCTATCACATTCTCTACGTCTAAATTGTCTATGAGGAATACTATCAACTTTAAATTGAGTATATTTACCTGTGGCTTGATATGTTCTAGCAGGTTCATTAAATAATTCAGTATTAATAAACTTACCAGGTCTAATATTTAAAAGAAAGCCACCACTATCTCCAATTAGAAAATTATTATGAGGGTCATACCATCCACAATCACTAGCTTTTTTATAATTTTTCTCTTTATCAGGTTCTTCAATATATTCTAAAAATGGATATTTACCATCAGCCATAATATTTTATTTAACAAGTAAACAAACAACAAAAGCGATAGCGCATACAGCACCACCGCCTACCAAATATCTATTATTACGTTTAATACGTTCAATAGATTTATTTAAATTATCATTAACTTTATTAGTATTATCAAGATTATATTGAAGAATTTTAATCTCATTATTGATAGTATTATATTTAAGTTTTTGAAGACTAATAATACTATCTTGTTCTTCAATTATATCTTTATAAAGTTTACTTTTAATAATTTTAGCATTAGCAACTTTAATCATACTAATAGGAACAGAAACAACTGTGTCAGTAGTGTTGACCCCCCGTGGAGGATGCACTACATTATTAATCTCACTCTGACACCAACTTCTTGAATAACTCCCAAGAAGCACTATCACTAAGACTAATAACTTTATCATCAATATCTTTTTCATGTTCTTTAAGTTTATAAACTACACTTTCTCTTTCAATTATAACTAACTGTATAGAATCAATCCGAGTACGATTAATAGCAGTGTCACTTCTGTTATATGAATTGGCTTCTACACTAAAACGACTTATTGATAAATATAAAGTTGCACATAAATTAATAATCACTATTACTAATATTGCTATTAATATCTTCTTCATGATTCTATACAGTATTAAGTTAATCTTTTATTTCAATAAGTTTGTTAAGTAAATCAAGCGTCCATCTACCTGTTTCTTTAAGACCTAAAACTCTTTGAGCCATCTTAATAGTAGCAGTTTGACCACAATTTACATTTGTATCGAATAATTGTTCTGCAACTCTTTGACTATTAAAATCATCAAGTTCAAATACATCCCAATAACTAATTTTATATTTAGACCAAACAAGTTTTTGAAGTTGAATATCATTATCAAGTTTAGACTTAAATTCTTTACTACCAACAGTATAATGTTTCTTATATTGGTCAATCATATTCCAACCTTGCCAAGTAGGATTATACTTACGACTTATACCTCTATAAGTTTCTCCACCAGCATCATCTTTATCATTTACATATCCACCTTCTTTAATAGAAAGTTTTTTAAAAGCATCTTCAAAGTTAGCCATAATTTAATATTTATAAGGATTAGTACAATAACGAAAACAATCACAAGCATCAGCATAATCGTCTTCATTAAAACTTTTAATAGTAGCCCAAAATAATAGAACTTTAATTTGTACTTTATAATTTATAAAACTAATTTCTCTATTATTTTTACGACAGTTAGCAACTAATCTAATATTACCTTCATGTTTAATTATATACATAGCTTATTATTCATTAAGAACTCTATTAATCCAACCTCTAAGAAATTTAATATTATTTCCTTTACTAGCAATATCATTATAATATCTGATACGTTCAAGCTTATATTTAGCAATAAAATAATCAGCACTAATAGTAGTATCAGACTTATAAGAATTAAGAGAATCTTGAGTTCTACGAAGTAACTCTTTAGTAAGAACTAATTCATTAACAGCAGTAGAATCAGTAACAGGCACATATCTAATTTCAGGAACAGGAGTAATACGTTTAGCACATCCACTAGATAAACAAATAGCAAATATAACTAAAACTATAAATCCAATAATTACTCCAACTAAATTATCTCTATTTAGTTTCATATAGCAAGTTTAAATTGAGTTTGAACACCAGTAGCTTTAATCTGTAATTCTCTATCTTTAAGAACTTTACTAATATCATCACGTAAATAATTCATTGTAAAGAACTTAGTAGTTTCAACAGGATTTTCTTTAATATGATAAAGACCGTCAGAAAATCTTTTTGGCATACCATATTCATTAAGTTCAAAATCACTATCAATATGACATAACCAAATACCTTTAATAGTTAAACCAAGTATATATTCAACAGCAAAAGCATACATACTAAGTTGTAAATTATATATAGCACCATTACAATTAGGAAGATGATTAAGAGGAGCTAAAAGTCGTTCATCTTTCTCAACCCAATTATTAGTTTGTTGTGCAGGTTTAACTGTCTTATCTTTTTTATAATAACCACTACTAAATTTTAATCCACCACGATTAGTTTTCCAATCTCCTACAACAGCACAATTAGTATCCTCATTAACAAGAAGAATATCAATAGTACCACTGATTAACCAATCTATAAGAAACATACCAATTTCACTATAAATCTTATAGCCTTTTTCAGTGTACATTTTAAACGCATCATAAATAAGAGGATAACGATTATTAGTAAGTTCAATAAAATCTTTAAGATTAAGAAGTTTATAATTAGCACCAAAATTTGGAATATCAGCAATAGTAACCATTACACCATCTTCACGTTTATCAAGATAATTAATAGCTTGTTGAAACATAGATGCGCCTTTAACTCCATCTTCAAGACCGTTATGAGTATTAGTTCCACGTTCACATGCTTCTTTAGTAATAGTAGACCATTGCTCTTCTAGTTTCTTCTCACTTATCCCTAACTCTTTAGACTTCTTTCTTAACCAATAGTTCTTATCGAATTTAGGTTGATATTGATGGAGTATTTGAGTTGTACTAATATAGCTATTATTTAAAGTATCTGCATAACTATGTTCAGCTTCATTAAAAATAAGTCTAATATCATTATATCTTTTATCTTTAAGTTCCATATTAATATTATTAAGTTCAACACTAGCTTGGGTACGCTTCGGCACTGCGTGCCTACGCTATACTCCCCGTAGAGGATGGAATGAATTAGCATTAGCTTATTCTTCAATCATACTAGAAATAACTTCTGTACCTCCTCTACCAACAGTATTCTCTTGTTCATATAGAAGATTTTCCTCAGCAATATTAAGAGCTTTAATCGTGTTTGGAAATTGATTAGCTAAGTCATTAATCTGTTTCATATATCCAATAACAGTAGGAACATCTTCAAGACTTGCACCATCAGATAACTTATCATTTAATAGCTCATTTAGTTTGTTAGCAGCTAAAGCAACATTATGAATACCACGTTTAATGTTAAGAACAGCTTCCATACCAGCTCCAGCTTTTTGATTATAATATCTTTTAATTAATTTCCAAACAAGAATATCAGGTTGATAATTCTTAGGTAAATCAAAGTTTTCAATAGCCTTTTTAAGAGCTTCTTTTTCACTAAGACCTTCTTGTAAACAAGGACCTTTAGGGTCGCCAAGATAATAAATAACACCAACTTCTTTAATATACATATCTTTATTAGGAGATTTATCTCTAGTATAAAGAAGACTAACATCTCTATCAAGAAGTTGTTTAAGTGTAGGAGCTTTTGGCATACCAGTTTCATCTATGGTCAGCATCCAATCCAATTCCAAACCGTTCATATATTTCTTCTACTTCTTCATCAAATTCAATAATTTCAAGTTTACTCATAGCATATACCCAAAGATTAGCATAAGCAATACCGTGTTTTTTACTTAGTTTAATCCATTTAGGAAGAAGTTTCTTTTTAAACTTACGTTCATTAGTAATCTTTTCTTCTTCTTCATAATGTTTTTGCTTTTCTTCTTCCATAACTTTCGCAGTATATTCTTTATACTCTTCTCTAGTCATAGTTTTTCTAGCTTCTTTAAAATCTTTATAATGACTAATAAGTTTGGAACGATACCAATTCTTTTGAATAGTACCAATATGAGGAATAGCAACACATTTATCTTTTCGTATATTAATACTAGCTTCTTTTTCAAGATTCTCAATAATAGATTTACAAAGTATTCTTTCATCTCCTTGTAAACCAATATCATCTAGAATATTATTCATATCTTTATAGATAAGAATATAATTATCATCAAATTCTTCGTGTGAACTAGTATTAGCTATATTAAAATTAGAATTAGTTTTAAAATCCATAGTTGAAAGTTTAAGAACTCCTTTTAGTTTACTACTATAAACAAGAACACAAGTACCTATAATTTAAGTTATACAATGAGTAGTTCTAAAAGGAGTTCGATATTTAGAATTTAATATGGCAGCTAATTAATCTTTAGTAGAATAAATAAAAGGATTAGAATTACCAGATTCAGAATTAATAGCAGCTTTTAAATCATTAATAGCAATAACTTTAAATTCTAAGAACCAAACTTTCTGTCCTTTATTATATCCTTGTTTTTGTCCAAAAGTACCAACAGTAATAGAACGAGTTAATTCAGTATCATTAGTAATAAACTTATTAATAAATTGAGGACTAAGAACATTATGTTTAAGATAAAGATGATAACCACGTTCAAGAGTAGAACGGTCAATTATAATCTTATCCATTTTGTTCATACCAATAAGTTTAGAATCTTCATCACTAATCTTAGCAATAATTGGTATAACCTCAACAGTAGATACTTTATTATTAATAACACCAAATAAACTTTCATTTTGGCAAAGAGCTACAATACAATAATGTTTAGCAACTACTACATTACTAAGAACAGCTTCAAGTGCTTCACTTGTTATTTCACTTAATTCAGTAGGTATATTAATACCAAAATCTTTAAATTTACTTTCAACTTTAATCATAATACTAATTTATCTAGTTTTAATAATACAATCAAGACCTGTACTTCCAAGTTTAAGTTTACTTTGAATCTTAATTTCTTTTTTATTCCTATCTCCACTATGAAATTCTCTAGTGTATTTAGGCTTAGTTTCACTTTTATCTTTTCCCATAACTTAATTGTTTTCAGCAAATGTAATAGTTTAAATGAATCTACCAAGAGAAAAACTAATTTTAACATTTAATACCGTAGAGGACTATATAAATATAAAAGTAAACTTGAAGATGATAATGATAATGATAGAAATAGAATTTATCAATATGTTGATGTAGTTAGTGAATATAAATAGGTGGGTGATTAAACTAGTCTTGGATATCCCGTCAAGTTCTAGGAGAAGATAGGACTGTTAGAAATAGTAATAACGATTGTAATAATGATAATAATGAAACTGTTAATGACGTTAATGAAAATAGTGCATATTAATATTTTTAGTGAAGATAATAGTGATGAAAATTCTAATACGATTAATGAAAATGGTAATAATGAAGTAATGGTTACAACGATGGTGATAGTATATATTAATGTTTTGGTAAAAGTGATAATGATGATAAAAGTAATTGTAATAGTGAAAATAGTATATACTAATATGTTAGTGAGGCTAGTGAGTATAACCCCCGGTCATGTTAAACTTGATTGACTACCCCCGTCTAAAAGTGATAGAAGAAATGATAATGTCGCTCATTATCAACATTAAATATTTTGAGATTATTCATCTCATTACATTACTAACTATTAATACAAACAATTATGAAAACAAACAAAATGTTATTACTATTAGCTATCATATTGATGATTCCATCTATAATATTAGTATTGAAAGTAGAGCCAACAGATGGTGAAATGTTTACTGCCATTGTATTTGGTGTACTATCGGCTATTGTTAGTTATCTTAGTAGAGATTAATCTCTACTAGATGATGTTACTCATTATCAACATTAAATACTTTGCAGTTGAAACGAAACAACTGTCAGTAATGCTACTGATTAGCGTAATTAAATACTTAATAGTCATGCCAGACGTTAAAGATTTTGCACAAGCTGCACAAGGTGGTGCTGCTGCTGCTCCCGAGAATGTTAACGTAGTTAATCCAACTACTAGTGTTAACCGACCTGTTCAACCTACTGTTGATACAGATAACCAAAATTCTGCGCAAGTGGAAACCATTGATGATGTTGTTAAACGCATCTGTACTGATGGTCATAGTTATGTAATGACTACTGTTATTACTAATATTGATTGTCAAGAACGTACAGGTCGTAATGCCAATTCTTATCTCAATGCGTTTGTTACTATTGCTAGTCCTGTCAAAGGTGCTCAAAGTATGCCTGATGGTACACATCGAATGGGTATGCTTGGTGCTATTCAGATGCCATTCAATCAGATACTGCTTGTAATGCGCAAAGACAAGTTCTACGGTAGATTTGTCAACTATGTTGGCGAAGCTGCTGAAGCCGGTTTTGCTAGTATGTATCTGACTGGTGTTGCTGTCAAAGTTCTTTGTCAGTTTGTACCTGCTGGTGTACAAGACCGTAATCCGTTTACTCGTAAAGACAATCTTTACAATGTTGTGGATTATGATAGATATGTATATCATATTGTAGGTATCGAACAGCCTGCTGACCCTGTTCTTGTTGGTGCATATAATGTACTTATCAAGCAGATTATGGAGGACGCTCGTGCTGCCATTGCTGCCAAGCGTGAGGCTAAAGCTAAAGCGGCTAGTTTTGTTGCTACTGTAATGAACGATGACGATATGCCGTTCTAATGAACATGGTGCTACTAACCTTCGGGTTGGTAGCATTTGTGTTATCAACAATAGTTTTGTTGATGCTGTTGCTAGTGTTCGACATGGAAATGCTCATTATCAACATTAAATATATTGCAGCAAACGAACTTAACAGTCTGATAAGACTTATCAATCAAGACCTAGCTGCAAGTTCTGATAAGTCTTATCCTAATATTAAACATCATGAAAGTACATCGTATTATTACTTCTGTTGAAGTTGAGAATGATAATTCTATTACTTCTGTTGAACTTACTCATCTTTATCCTACTAATGCTAATATTCCTCTTGTTGTTACCAATATAACCACTAATGGTAGTGCTGATGATATTAATAAAGTGTATGCCATTGTTGATAATCATAGATCCGATATTGGTAGTAAGCTAAAAGATATCGCTCGTATTATTGATGATGGTATTGATGATTATGAATGTGGTATTATTTGTATTAATGCTTATGACGATAAATATGATGATGAAACTGAAACTGATGGTTTAATATAACTGTCAAGATTTATTTTTAGCTATATATAGCCTGTTATATATATATACGGGTAAGTATATATATATATATATAACAGGCTAGATATAGCTATAAAATTGTAATTATTTTTGCTGATTCATATCATTAAAACTAGTTATGTTAGTGAACTTAGAACAACTCATCTTGTGAAACAAGATGATGTTGGTATGACTATCTTGATTGATATTGATACTGATATTGGTCATGGAGATTTACTCTCATAACAAAAAGTTATAGAGGTGAAATTAGAGGTGACTAGAGGTATTGAATGTGGAGAAAGAGGATATGGAGATGAAAGTGGACATTGTAGAGTTTGTGGAGAATGAGATGGTGGAGTTGGATGTGGTTCAAATAGGGTTAAATTGAGGTTGATAGTGGAGATGAGAATGATTATGAGAGGGATGGATGTGGAAATGAGGGTGGAGATGGTCATGCTAAAGGAACTAAAGCTGCTGGTTATCTTCCTACTACCAAACTTCCTCCTCTTAATCCTCTTCCTAATCAATCTAAACCTATTGTTCCAACTCCCTCTCTTTCTCTCTTATAACTTCTCGTATAACTCCATAACTTTTCATTATAACCACTATAACTATTAGTTATACTATCATCTTCTCAATCTCATTCATTATAACCTTTGGTTATACCATCATCATCAACATTAGTTCTGACATCAGCTTTAGCTCTAGTTTCGTCATGAACTTTATCGTTAAGCCCAGTATTAAGACTAGTCCTAACAGCACTATCAAGTCTAATAAGACTTCTAGTCATAATGACTAATAGCATTAGTTCTAGTTAATAATAGCACTATTAATATTATCAGTATTATAATGACTATTAATACTAGTCATGCTAATATTGCTGGTGATATTACTAATGATATTCTTAATATTCTTGATATTACTGATTCTCTTTATACTAATGATACTCTTGATACTATTGATATTTATTATACTCGTGGTAAGTTAATTCCTATTGCTATAACTATTTTAGTTATTTTAATATAGCTATTGATTATTAGTTAGAATTATAGTATAAATAAATTATAATATATTTGGAGTATTATATTTAATTATTATATTTGTCGTGTTGTTCAGTAGAGTAATATTGCTACTGATAATAATATTAATCTTAAACTTATAAGTGTTATGGTAAATTTTGATAATGTTACTAGTAATGTTCAATCTAAGCCTAGAAAGAAAACTATGGCTGAAAGTTTAGAAGAAGCTAAACAAGAAGGTAAACTTGTTGTTCCTGAAGAAGATACACAAATTAATGCTGTTGTTAGTAGTGAAACTATTCAGCCTAAGAATAAAGCTAGGAAGAAGAAACAAAGTAAAGTTCGTAAACAGGAAGAACAAACTACTGTTGTTAGTCAAGCTAATGAAGATAATGACTTTAAAGATGCTAAGACTGATAAACGTGGTGTTCCTGTTGGAATTAATGTTCCTCAACATATTCTTGATGTAGTTTGTATTGTTAAGTTTAATGCTGCTTTTAGACGTCATACTTCTCTTAATATTCTTCATACTTTAGAAGACGATGGCAGGATTAATAACTCTAAAGGTGCTTATGTTGATTTTCTATGGAATAAGTTTAGAGTTACTGCTGATGGTGGTCTTCGTAGAGAATATAGATATACAGAAGATTTATTTATTGATGCTCTTGTTAAAGCTCATGCTGATGTAGCTACTGATAATCAAAAGGTTATTAATAGTATGATTGATACAGAAGCTGAACTTAATAAAGCTAAATCTCCTGATTAACTAAGTTTATAGTATAGACTCCCCGTGGAGGATGATAGTGTTGTTGAATTAGTTAAAGCTAGTCTTCATTTGCTATTCATTTTTATCCATTTTGTTACAGGGTTTTATATTTGTTTGTTTAGAGTTAAATACATTGATGATAATCATCCTCTACTCGGAGTTTATTTTAAATATATTATTATGGAAAGAACTGATATTTATTTTGTTGAAGATGATACAAGTTTCAATAATAATGTTGAAGGTGTTGAAATTCATGCAGAATGTCTAAGTCAAGATTATGATGACATTGCTTGGGAACCAACAGTTGATGATACTCCTGCTGTTGATCCTGAAAATGATATTTTTGGTTATTACGATTAATTAAATGTTTGTATTATGAATTATAATGAAATTTTTGCAAGTTGTATTATGTCTGAATTACGTACGAAGCTGATTTATCAAAGAGTTGTGAATATTGTAAAGAATTAGCTGATTTTAGTGAAGCTATTAAAGGTAAAGGTTTATCTAGTAAAGAATATGCTCTAGCTATTAATTTATTTAGTTTTGTTTATAGAGAAAAACATCATGTTGAATCTTTTGGTAATACTAGAGAAAGTGTTGTTGAATATGCTCTTGATAATTTTCAAATAGATTGGTTAGTAAGACGTTGGGATAGCGTAATTAAATCTAAGGATGAACTTAAAAATGTTATTGCTGTTCTTCCTCAAAGTTTTAAAAATATTATTGTTGATATTGTTGATACGCAATCTCTTATTAATCATAATATTGCTGAACATCTTATTAAAACTTCTGAAGAAGAATCAATTGAAATAAGTAAGATGCTTATTCCTACTACAGATAATGAAAATAAACTTAAACACTTTACTGAAAATGAACTTATAGAAGAACTTAAACGTAGAGAAAAAGAACGAATTGCTACAAAATAATTAATATCCCATTTTAGATACTATGGTCTGTGAAGATAGTAGTATTATTTCACTTGCTGATGATGGAGGAATTGAACTCCGAAACTATAATATTTATCCGTTTAATCTGGTTAAAATTGTGCTAATAGCATGGTCTGTGAAGATAGTGCTATTGATAATTATTATAGTCCAAGTGTGTTATGTTTTAGTCATATAATACTTTTTGGTTAAGTATTTGGTGTTAATATTTTAGTTATTATTAATTGTGAAATTAGTAATAATAGTGATTGTGTAAACTCATATGTTATTTGTGCCTAGCTTTGTCTGTGAAGATATTGCTAGGCTTTTTAGTATGTATATTATTAACTTTAAACATATAATTAAAATGGATAATTTTGATGAAATTATTTTTAATGGTTTATTAGATAGATACATTGAAGAACAAGCTAAGTTTGAAAAAGGTCAAGTTGTGTATATGGAATATACATATCAATATCATAATCAAACTAAACTTGGTGTTTGTATTGGTATTATAACTAATGTTTCAGTTACTAAAGTTGAACGTACAGTAGGTAATAATAAATATATTGATTATCCTATTGTATATGCTGTAACTCATGCTAAAGGTGTTAGTTATAATGTTAGTGAATGTAAACTTGGTTCTGTATCTGAACATATTCTTAAAGAACGTCTTAAACGTGATGGTAAGAATAATGAACAGAATAATGAGGCTGAACAGAATGGCTAGTTATTCATAGTCTGACATGTTCATGGATATAATTCTTTTGCCCTCTGTTGAATTTTCATATATAATCTGATTAATCTATCACGATTAATATTGAGTTCAATACAGGGCAAAAGAACTAGCTAATAAATGTTAAACTAAAAATTTAATACAGTTTTATTATGAATTATATTGCTTATAAGAATATTGATGGTACTATTACAACTGGATTTAAAGTTAAACTTTATGATATAGTTACTTTGAATACTGGTTATTGGAAAGATAAACTTGCTATTGTTCTATATATTAATGAAGCTAAAAAACAAATTAAAGTTCGTATTATCGAATGTGGTATGGATTTAACTCTTAAAGTTAAAGATGTTCAATTTGTTAATCATAATAATAGAACTGCTGCTTGTTCTTATATTGATTTATGTAATAAACTATCTAAAGCCTTTCATGATAAATATACTGATAAACAGTATATAAAAAATAATTGGTTTACTGATAAGTTTATTATTAATGATGTAACTGCTACTACTATTGCCATAGGTATTGGTCAATATATTACTAATATTGATAGTGATAGATATTCTGTTAGTGCTATTATGTGGCTTAGTGATATTAAAGATTATATAGATGCTTTGCTTAAATATGGTGATTTTGATTTTGTTGCTAAGGCATTTAAAATCTATAATATTACTGATACTAGATTTGAACTTATTCATAAACTTTATAATTATTTCTATGATTGAAGATGCTATTGGATATATTCTTGGAGTTTGTGTTGGATGTATTTTATTTCTTATTTATGAAGTATTTAATCTATATAAGAAGATTGAACGAATTAATATAGATATTAATAAACTTCAAAATAAAGATATAGAATTTCATCGTAATATTGAATTTATTATTAATGATAGTGAATATAATAAAGAAGTTCTTGAACATTTTATTGATAAACTTAATGAACTTAATGATAGTATTAAAGCGAAAGTTGATGACTAACTTGCTTCCATCCTCTACGGGGGGTCGCCACGGAGCGTAGCGTAGTGGCTCTACTAATCTAACTATTATTGAATTTATTATAGTTTTAACTATTAAATATAATTGTTTTATTAATCTTTAAAAATGTAAAGTACTTATGGGAAAGTATGATGAAGTTTCTGTTGTTCGTCAACTTAATAATGTTGGCGCTGTTATTGAAATCAATTCTGCTAGTAAAGTTATTAAAGTAGCTAAGAATAGTTCTATTGGTAATGGAACTAGTGGTAAGATTGATTTTCTTTCTCATTATTGTGGTTATCATGTTGAGATTGTTGATGTTATTCAACAACAAAAAGAACGTGATGAAGAAATTGCTGCTAAGAAAGCTGCTAAAAAGGCTGCTCGTAAAGCTAAATTTGCAGAGGATAATACTTTTAAAGGTATTACTCGTGCTGTTGATAAACGTATGCGTGCTATTAAAAGAAAATAGTATGCTATGGTTAGTTTTAAATTCTCATTTGGAGTTGTAGGTAAATCCAAAGAGAAAGGAATAGTCAATAAATATGTTATTATAGTTACCAAATGTGAAGGTATTATTAGATATATTGATAGTACTTATAAAGTAGAATATAATGGCAAGCTATATAGCATTACAGGTGAAAGTTACAGAACTAAAGGAAAGAAAGTTGTTTATGCTCGTCGATTAGATGAATATAATCATAGAATTAAAATTATAAGAGATAGTGAAAATAGAAAAACTGTTGATACTAGATTTTATATTCCTTTTGCTGCTGGACTTATAGCTAAAGGTAAAATTGTTAAAATGCCTTTTGCTAAGGAACTATTTCATATTACTACGTGTTATAATCGTGGTGATAGTGAATCTACTATTTTAGCTTTTCAAGAATGGAAAGAATATGAAGATAAAGTTAAAAATAATCTTATTGATGTAAATAACGAATTATAATGATTGGTAATCTTAATATTGCTAATAGTAATAGAAAAGATACTAACATTAAGTTTACTAAAGACCAAGAAATAGCTGTGCATGAACTTATTGAGTTTCTTGCACAGCCTTGGGATGATAAGAAATATATTAATGCTCTTTGTGGTGCTGGAGGTACAGGTAAGACATTTGTTATTAAATATGTTATTAATAATTGTAAATGGTCTGGCGGTGTTATAGGTTGTGCTGCTCCTACACATAAAGCTTGTAGAGTTCTTAGTAATTCTATTGGTGGAAAAGAAGTTAATACTATTCAATCATTGTTTGGTTTTAGACTTGATGTTAATATTGAAAATTTTGACCCTGAAAATCCTGCCTTTAATCCTGTTGGAAAAGATAAACTAGATGGTCTTAAAGTTTTAATTATTGATGAAGCTTCTATGCTTAATGCTAAACTTGTTAAGTATATTAGTAATAAATGTAAGAAGCTTCAAATTAAAGTTATAATGCTTGGTGACTCTAGTCAGCTTCCACCTGTTAATGAGAAAACTAGTCAAGCTTTTCTTATTGCTAGTAATACTTATTATCTTAAAGAAGTTGTACGACAAGGAGATAATAATCCTATTAGTAAACTTCTTAAACTTCTTCGAGAAGATATAGATAATAAGAATGGATGGAGATTTCTTGATTATATATCTAAAAATAGACAAGATTATAATGAAGAAACTAAAGGATTTTATGTTTGTGGTCAAACTGAATTTTCTGATTTAATTGATACTTGTTTTAATGATGAAGAATATACTAAAGATATTGATTTGTATCGTATTATAGCTTATACTAATAGTCGTGTTGCACAATGGAATAACCATGTAAGACATATGATTATTCAAGATGCTGATAAAAGTCTTATTACTCGTAATGATTTAATAATGAGTTATACTACTGTTGTTAATGTTTTTAATGATATTATTATAAATAATAGTGAAGAATATATTGTTAAAGATATTGTTGATACAATTGATAATGATTATGAGTTTAAAGGATTTCTTATTAAGTTTCAAGCTATTCATGGTGGAAGTGTAACTCAACCTCTATTTGTTATTGACCATTATGATAACTATACATTTCAGATGTATTATAAGAAGTTGACTAGTCTTATTGATGATGCTAAAAAAGCTAGTAGTTCTGAACGTGGAAGTAAATGGAAACAATATTTTGATTTTAAACGTAAATATCTTATCGCTTCTAATATTACGAATAGTAATGGTAAGATTTTATTTAGTAGAGATTTAGATTATGGTTTTGCAATTACTTCTCATAGAGCACAAGGTTCTACTTATAAAAATGTATTTGTAGATATTAACGATATGATTTATGATAAATATGGTCATCCTTATACTAATAGAGATGAAATGCTTCGTAGATTATATGTTGCTTGTTCTCGCGCTAGTAATCAATTAGTATTATCTTATGGCAAGTAAAACTGTTGACGAATATCCTGATTGTGAACAATGTCCAAATCGTATATTTAATACAGGTAAATATATACAAGGTGGTAGAGGAAGTATTCATGGAGATATTGTTTTCCTATTTCCTAGAGGTGATAGAGTTTATTGTGATGATTATCAATTATTCACTGATATTGGTAATCTTTACGATGAATACTCTGGACGAAATAACACTGAAGATGTATATATGACTTATAGCGTTAAATGTACTTGTTCTAATGATTATAATACTTATCTTACTGCTGTTTATAAATGTCGTAATATTCTATGGAAAGAATTAGCTAGAATTAATTACAAATATCTATTTGTATTTGGTGATGCTTATCGTAGTATTAGCGATGATACAATTCCTAGATTTATGGCTACTGGCGGTAAATATGTATTTAGTAATTATTCTCCTCTTATTAAATTTAAAGATGATAATCTTTATCATGTATTTAAACAACGTTTTGCTGATGATATTAATTGGGTTAATCAAAATAGAAATAACTATGGATTAAATTATATAAATGATTAATTGTATAGCTTATGATGTTGAAGTTTTAAGAAATTTCTTTTCTATTACTTTTGTTAGTATTAATAGTTATCTTAAAGTTTTTAAAGATTGTGTTAATGCTGATGGAAAAGCTATTCCTTTAGTTCAAAAACTATCTGTTGAAGAAATTAAAGCTCGTCTTGAAACTGTTGAAAAATATAAGTTTTATATAACAGATAAAGATGATAGTCAATTACTTTCTATGATAGATTATATTAATAAGACTAGATGTTATAAGGATTCTAATGGAACTATTATTCGTACTGACTTGTATGGATTTAATAATTTCAATTATGATAATCTTATGATTGCTGCTTTACTTAGTTTTTATATGCGTACGAATAGTACGAAAGAACTTATTAATAAGTTATATGAAACTAGTAAAACTATTATTTCTAGTCAAGATGATAAAGATAAATTTAAAACTGATTTTTATCTTAATAGTCTTAGAAAATATAAACTACCATTTACAGGTGTTGATGTAATGCGTATATTTGCTCTTAATAAAGCAAGTGTAGTTGTAGATAGTAAAACTGGTGAACGTAAACCTGTTCCTAAAGGTTTAAAACAAACTTCAATTAATCTTCAATGGTATGAACTTCTAGAATATGAACTTCCTAACATTAATGAAGAAGAAGCTGAACTATATAATGAAATTCCTAATCTTAAAGGAATGAATGTTAAACAGCTTAATAAACTAGTAGATAAATGGGATAGATTTATTCTTGATGAATATATTGAACCTATGATGTATTATAATCTTAATGATGTTTTCATTGTAGCTGAAATAGTTCGTCTTTATCCAGAAGAAATTAAATCTCGTTATGCTATTAGTAAAGCATATGATGTTGATGTTCTTAATTCTAGTCGTAGTAAAACTGCCGATATTCTTTTTGAGAAATTTTATAGTAAGTTTAGTGGTCTTGCTCCTGAACAATGGAAAGGTAAGAAAACTGAAAGAACTGCTATGAGTTTTAAAAAGGTTATTTTTCCTTTTATTAAATTCAAAACTAAAGAACTTCAAGATTTACTTGATAAACTTTATAAAACTACAATTTATAGAGTTAATAAAGATGCCTTTAGTGAGAATGTTAAAATTGGAGATATAACTTATACTCTTGCAACTGGAGGTTTACATAGTCAAGATGTTCCTATGGAGTTATATTCAACTACTCCTTATTGTGATTACTTAACTCCATCCTCCACGGGGGATAAACCTTTTACCATTTATCATTTTGATGTTGCTAGTTTTTATCCTAGCATAATAGGTGTTCATAAAGTTGCTCCTGCTCATATTGATACAAATGCTTTTTGTAATTTAATTAGTTGGATGAAACAAAAACGTGTTGATGTGAAACATAGCGAAGAAGAATACATAGATGGAATTGCTAAAAATATTCTTGCTTTAGTTCTAAAGATTGTCATAAATAGTATTTATGGTAAACTTGGATTTGAAAAAGGAGATTTATATGACCGTCTTGCTGTTCTTAAAGTTACTGTTAATGGACAACTTATGCTTCTCATGTTATGCGAAGCTCTTGAACTAGATAATATTCATATTATTAGTGCTAATACTGATGGTATTATGGTAAAAGTTTATGCTAGTCAAGAAGATAAATTTAAAGAAATTACTACTTGGTGGCAAAATATTACTGGAATGCAAGCAGATAGTGATGTTGTTCATAGTCTTATAGCTCGTGATGTTAATAATTATATTACTCAATTTAGGTCTAAAGGTAAACTTAAAATTGAATCTAAAGGTGCTCTTAATCCTATGATGTATTCTTTAGATTTAACTAAAGGTTATTCTATGCCTATTGTTGCTCAAGCTATTGAAAACTATTTTCTTAAGAATAAACCTGTAATGGATACTCTTCAAGAAGCTACTAATATTCTTGATTTTTGTCTTACTCAAAATGTAGGTAGACAATTTCATGTAGAAGAAACTAAGATTGAAAATGGGCAAGTTACTCATGTTGTTTGTCAAAGATATGTTAGATTTTATGTTTCTAATAGAGGTTATATTATTGAGAAAGTTCATAATGATAATGGTTCTCGTAGTAGAATGACGGCTGGTTCTGTTGTAACGGTTATTAATAGTCTTGATGATAAAGATATTTCTCTTAGAGATATTAATTTTAAATTTTATTATCAAGAAGCTATGAAAGTTATTAATCCTATTAAACTTAAGATTTCTCCTAAAGGAAAAGGTAAAAGTAAAATTAAAAAATATAGCGGTATGTATAATCCTATTTTTAATGAAGATGATTTTGGATGAAAAATATAGTTGAAGAATCATATAGTAAACTTATTAATAAATGGGGTTCTAAAGATTATAAAGGTGTTGGAACTATCCATTGTGTTCAACCTCTTGATTATTCTGAAATTATAAGTAGAGTTATTACTCTGATGAGGAATAAAAATCCTAATCTTAAAATACTTATTGTTACAGATAATTGGAAAAGAAGAACAGAAATTGTTGATGGTCTTAAAAATCATAATATAAATATAGATACTATTAATATTCTTACTCATACTTATGTTAATAGTAGATATAATTATAGTTATGATATTTCTATTGTTGTTGGAGTTAATGAATGGAATCTTTCTTGTAATACAGTTTTTAATCATGCTAGATTTAAACTTATGATTATAACTAAAGATACTATTGATACTGCCAAGCTAAAAGAAATTTATACTAATATTCCACCTATTAATGATAATATAAGTTCTAGTGGTATTAATGCTATGCGGGCTTTACTCCCCGTAGAGGAATACAGAGAGCCAATTTTATTTGTTAATCAAGATGATATTACTAATTATGATAAATATACTGAATTTATTACTCAGACTATTCAAGTATTTGGTAATCTTGATAATATTAAATGTGCTCGAAATGGTACTCAAGATGGACGTAGTGCTATTCAATATATTACAGAAATAGCTGAATATAATGGATGGAGTGCTGATATGGATATGACTAATCCTTTTAGTAAACAAATTGATGAATGTTATAATCCTCTTGTTCTTGCTGAACGAGTTAAGACTTTTTATAATATTGTTCGTGAACGTATGCTTATATGTTCTGATAATGTTTGTAAGCTAGAAAGAATAGTTGAAATTATTAAAGATAATCCTGATAAACGATTTCTTATTATTAGTAAGAGAGGTGAATATGCTGCTACTGTAACTAAATATATTAATGATAAATTAGGTGAAATTTGTGGTGATTATCACGATAAAATTGAGGATAAAGTTCTAGTTGATGATAATGGTATTCCTGTTTTGTACAAGTCTGGAAGCAAGAAAGGGACTGCTCGTATAATCAAATCTAAGGCTATTTCCACGCTGAATTTGAAGTCTTTTAATGACGGCTTATTAAGAGTATTATCTATAAAAAATAATTCAACTGACAGCCTAGAAACAAGCGTGGATGAGTGGATTTTAACCTCACCTTTATGTGATACCATAGATGAACTTATTTATCGTTATAATAATGTTAATTGTAGTCAATCAAAACTTAAAGTACATAAACTTTATATAGCTGGTACTATCGAAGAAGCAAGTCTTAAAAAGGAAAAGTTATCAGTTAACCATGAAGTTATACAGAATGTTAATTCTGATATTAGTGCTCAAAATTTTGATGATATTATTTGCTAGTATAAATATAATAGTTACATTTGTTGTGTAATCAAAATCGCTCTTTGATAGAATGGACGAAGATAAAGAAGTTAAAGTTAATGATACTGCTGTTGCTGTTAGTAATAGTGGTATTGAAAAACAACATGGTGTTCAACATTCTGTTGCTCCATATCAGCTTAATTATATGAGTGAAGCTGAAATTGCAAGTCTTGAAGTATTTATCAAACGTGTTATGCGTAGTGATAAATGTGGTATTAAGTCTGTTGAAGATGGTCTTGCTATTGCAATGAGAGCTAAAGACCTTAGACTTCCATTTTCTACTTGCATTGAACATATTCATGTAGTTCAAGGTAAAACAGGTGTTGATGTTCACATTATTAAGGCATTACTTGTCAAAGGCAGCGTGAGTTGGGAAAAAGTAGATAATTATCGCGCTCTGTACGAATATACAGATGGCTTTAATGCTTATGATGAAGATAAACTTCCATCTGACTGTATTAAGTGTCTTACTCCCAAAGAGGCACAAACTAAAAATGCAGAAGATAAAGACCATGAACATATATATGTTTATCCTGTTAAATATTATAAAGATTATAATGGTAATGTATATAAAGAATATCAACTTAATGGTAAGTTTGAAATAGCTACTAATACTAATGAAGCTAAGCAAATTGCTTCTACTGGTAAAGTTCCTGTTTATAGAATACCTGCTGTTCCTATTGATTATATTACTAGTTATCGTTTTTATCGTAAAATTGGAGAACGTAATATGGTTGCTACTGGTGAGTTTACTTATAAAGATGCTATTGTTGCTGGATGTTTTGAAAAAGATACTTATAAGAAATATCCTAAGATAATGATAAGTCATAGAGCATTTGTTTATGGTGCTCGTGAAATTGCTAATGATTTAATTATGGGCTGTCTTAGCACAGAAGAATTAAAGACTATGCAAGGTATTGATTTGAGTAATGAAGATATTATTGATATTACTGAAATTCAATAACATAAACAAACTAGAGAAATTATTATTAAACAAAACAGTCGTATGACTGATATTATTCACTTTTAAATTACAAAAATTATGAAAGACTTTAAGAAAGGTTTGAGTTTTGGTATGGGTATTGTTAATGCTGGTCAAAGAGCAGTTAGTGAAGAACCTGAATTAGTAGTTGTTTCTACTCCCGGTAGTTTCCGTATGACTGCCCAAGTTTCTAAAGCTCTCGGCATTGCTCATGGTGAATATGTAATGTTCATTAATAACTGTGCAAATATTGATAATGCTATTATCAATAAAGTACCCGAAGTTGTTGCTTTCTGTGAAGAACAAGGTTTGGATATTGAATCTCCCGAAGCTGCTATGGCTGTTCATGCTGAATTTGATATTTGGGCTTTGGCTAAAGGTATTGCTGAATTAGACAAGAATGGTAATCCTTGTACTACTCGTGTTCGTATGACTAAGAATGATAAGATTAAGTATGTTAATACTTATTTCCAAGAAACCCTTGAAGGTGCTTTATCTTCTTCTAATGAAGAACTGAAAGCTGCTCTTGGTCGTGAAGGTATTACCGAAGATGAACAAAAAGAACTTTTGGTTAGCTGTATTCAAGGTGATGAAGTTGCTAAGATTAAAGGTTCTAAATGTGCTAATACTGCTGCTTTGTCTGGTATTGGTGTAACTCTTAACTTTACCGACTCTAATGTTTGGAAACAGTTGAAAGCTGATATGACTGATGAAGAAGCTACTTCTAAGAATCGTGTTTATACAGTAGATATTGATAACTTGCAAGAAGCTGTTGTTAATAACGGTCATAAAGATATTGTTGTTAAGATTGCAATGCTTACCGAATATAAAGATGAAGAACCTATTCGTATCGGTAAGAAAACTGAAAAAGAAGAAACTGCTGAATAATCAAATCTTCGTCCTAGAAATATAGTATCTTGAACATAGAGCTGCATTGTTAGTATTGCTAATAGTGCAGCTCTTATTTTATCTAATAATTCTTTTAATTACTTTAATTATGTCGACAGAAAAAGAAATTAAGAATGAAGCTACTGTTGTAGCAAGTGCTGAACAAACTGCTAATGCAGAAGTACAAACTCCTAAAAAACGTAGAGGTAGAGGTATTAATAATGATTTACGTGATGTAACTCGTAAAAAGTTTGATGAACGTACTGATTGTAATAAAGCTAATGGCTTGTTTATTGGTCATCTTGAAGATGTTAAAGTTGATTGGGCTACATTGAAAGATGATATTCAAGGTATGCCTTCATTTGCTGGTATGAGTATTCCTTATCTTACATTTACTTTTGCTAGTAATCATGAAAATATCAATGAACGTCGTTATGTAACTCAACGCCTTCTTTCTGCTGAAAGTAATGTTGAAACTATTCCCGGTGGTAAATGTGCTTGGAAAGTTGATAACATTTTCCGCTTTATGAAACATATATATAATGTATTTGTTCTTAAAGGTCGTGATTTAACAGAAGAAGAAATTGATGCTCTTACTTTGCCTTTTGAAGATTTTGATGAAAATATGCAGTATGTACCTGTTGAAGCTGAGGAAGTTATAGCTGGTTATAAGACTGTGTTTGAAAATTATGTTAAGTTACTTAACAATAATGGTAAACCTGTTTATAATGATGCTAAAGGTAAACCTATTACTATTTGGATGAAACTTCTTCGTTTTGTTAAAAATGATGGTAAATGGCGTGCTGTTGTTGGAAGTAAATCTTCATTTGGTGATTTAGGATTTCCTACATTTATTAACGATGGAGTTATTGAACTTTATAAAGAACAATCTGCTCCTAGTTTGCATATTGACCCTTATAAAGAAAGTATTGTTTATCAAAAATCTGCCGAACAAGCTAAACAGCCAAATGTTGCTATGCCTGGTGTTGGTGTAATGCCTGGTGTTCAAACTGCTACTCCTATAAATCCTGTTAGTGGATTTAATGGAGGTGGAGATTTTAGTCCATTTGGCGGTGGTAATGATGCTGCTGGTGCTTTTGTTAATCCAACAGAAGATTTACCATTTTAAAAAATTAAAGTTAGTTAAATAGTTGTATGTAAGAGGATTGGGTACTATTTTAGTACCTAGTCCTCTTTTTTATATGTTCACGATAAAGGTCAAATTAGAAATATTATGAAAAGAAATATTAGTAATACTATTTTAACTAAAGATTATATTTTCTCTAAAGTTAGTCAAATTACTATTTTTAGCACTTATACTGGAATTAGTGTTGAAGATATACAACATTGTATAGATACAGGAGAATTTATATCTAGTCCTTTTCGTGAAGATACTCATCCTAGTTTTGGTTTTAGATATGATAATAGGAATAAACTTAAAGGAAGAGATTTTGCTGGATATTGGTGGGGAGATTGTATAGATGCTGCTGCAACTGTACTCTCTGAAATTGTTCATAAGCAAATTAATATTTCTATTAAAAGTCAATTTCTATTTGTTCTTAAACATATTGCTTATACTTTTAGAAATATTATTTATGGACAAGATAAAGATGAAAACAACGATTATAATATTGCTAGGGCTATTAGTAATGTACGTAATCATAAATCTATTATTGAACTTGTTACTCGTCCGTGGAATAATTTAGATGCTAAGTATTGGGGACAATTTGGTATTAATCTTAATTTTCTTAATACTCATTTTATTTATCCTGTTGACCAATTTTATATTAATCGTTCAACTAATCCTATTCCTAAATATTTTTATGATAAAGATAAGACTGATTTATGTTATGGTTATGTGCTTGGACAAGATAATAGAGGTATAGTTAATGTTAAACTCTATTTTCCTAATAGAAATAAGAAAACTGAAGTTAAGTTTATTACAAATAGTAATACTATTGAGGGAGTTATTAATCTTGAATTAGATAGATATGATGCTATTGTTATTACTAAATCTACTAAAGATAGATTAAGTCTTGAAAGTTATATAAAGAATTATAGCCATTCCATCCTCCACGGGGGGTCTACACTGGAAACTAAGTATATTGGTGTTGTTAATATTCCGCATGAAACTTATAAACTTCGTCAAATTGAATATGATTGGCTTCGTAGTAAACTCACTAGAAATGGTTTTCTAATTAGTCTTATGGATAATGATAGAACAGGTCTTATGGAAGCTATTATTCTTAAGAATGATTATGATATTATACCTATTATTATTCCTAAAGAACTTGGTGTTAAAGATTTTGCTGAATTAAGAAGTAGTTATTCTATAAATGTTATTAATGAATTAACTCAACAAGTTGTTAAATATATAGAAGATAATTATGGAGAAGAAACTGAATTTACTTGGAATACGGAAGAAAGTGATACTTTACCATACTAAAAGTTTAGTTGGTATTACTTATACCGTAATGCGTCCTATTACTGAAGAAGATGAAAAGAATATTGATAAGCTAGAATATCTTGATATAGATAATAGACATATTGATAAAAAAGATATTTATTGCTATGGAGAAATTAATTTATCTTCTGATGATGATATTCAATATCTCAAAAAGTTTAACTTACTTGATACTGATAATGGTGGAATTATTCATAGTAATTTTAATTATCAAGAAGGTTATGCAGTTATTGAAACAGTAGCTAAAACTTATCCTACTTTTGATGCTATTGAATGGTTTAAATATAATCATTGTCTTATTGGTAAACCTGTTCGTATTATTATTTATAAATGTAAGAAAGAAGATTTATGATAATAAAAGGATACGAAGAAAAGTTAGATGGTATGTATATTAGATATATTAATCATCTAATTAATAAAAGTAATGCGCATGGTGCAATTGAATATTTTATTAAAGATTTAGATTGTACTACTATTTATGATGATGGTTCTCGTCCTAGACAAACTATTAATTATGGTTATCGTATTGCTATTTCTAGTATTGAATATATTCTTGACCAATTATATCTTGTTTTAGAAGAACATCCTGAAAAAGCTCAAGATTATATTGATTATCGTAATAATATTATTAAAAAAGTTATTAATATACATGAAAAGAATATTGATTTCGAGAGAAGAAACCCAGTACGATATTATACTAAAGAATCAAGGAAAAGGACTAGAAGTTCTAGCAGAGTTAATACAGCAAAAGACATCTTTACAAATAACGCCATTGATGTTAGCACCGGTGTTGCAAAGGCTGTTAAGCCTAAAAAGGAAACGGTTGCTCAGCGTAAAGCTAAACTTCTAGGAGGAAAAGCTGTTAGTTTTGCATTTAGTGGTTTAAAATAAGTGAAAACAATGAATAAACTTTATCGTAGAAATAATAATGGTGCTCCTACTGTTTGGTGGGCAGAACTTGACAGTGGTACTAATAGTATCACTGTTTTTTATGGTCTTATTAAAGGTAACATTCGTAAAGAGATTTATACTGTTACTCAAAAAGATGGCAATAAAGAACTTCAAAGTAGATATAATGATAAGATTAAACAAGGTTATAAATATCTTGTAGAGATATGTGATATGAATGATAGACCCCCCGTGGAGGATGTAAGTAGTCTTGAACTATATAACTTTCTCAACATTTATCTACCTAAAGAACTTACTAATGGAAATAGTGGTCTTCTACTTCCAATGCTTGCTAAAACGTATAGCAGTAATGTTTGGAAAAAAGTCGATTATATGCTTGGTCAGTATAAGATTAATGGTCTTCGTTGTATTATTACTGCTTATGCTCAAAATGATATGTTCAAACCTACCAGACTTCGTTTCCAAAGTCGTGAAGGTATTACTTGGCATACTCTTGGCTATCTTGAAGATTATCTTCTTTCTGTTATTCCTACAAATGTTATCGGAGATATGATTGATGGATATGTAGCTCTTGATGGTGAAATTTATCTTCCTGGTCATTCAATAAATGAAATTAATCATTTTGTTAAAGACCCTAATTGTCTTGAAAATAAACTTCTTCAATTTTGGTGTTATGATATTATGATGGAAGGTAATCAAACAAATAGAAATTGTTATAGATATCATATACATATACCTACTTCATTTGCTGATATTAATACCCATCTTAATAATAAAGAGCGACTCATTATTCTTCCTCATAGAATTGTTAGTACTGATAATGAAGCTATTGAATCTAGAAATCATTATATTAATATAGGTTTTGAAGGTCTTATATTACGTAATCCAGATACTGATTATCAATACGGTCGTCGTAGAGTTAATTATATGGAAAAGTTTAAAGATACTGCTGAAGGAGATTTTGTTATTATTGATATTTATAAAGAAGAGAAGCGAGATTTACCTATTCTTCTTTGTAGAAATGATATTAATAATGAAACTTTTGAAACTAGATTAAGTTCTCCACATTCTGTTCAACGTGATGTTTTATATAATAAAGAAAAATTTATTGGAAAAACTGTTCATATACATTATGGTGAAAGAAGTGGAATTAGTAGAGTTCCGTTTCATATAAAAAGTGTTGTTTAAATGGAAATACTTGATTATAATATAATTAAAAATCATAGTTTAGATAGAACTAAATCTTACTTTAGTTATTATTATAAATCTATTATTCTATTTACTGATTATGATGCTAAAAGTTATAATTTTGCTACTAGATATAATGATATAACTAAAAAGAATGAACTTTATGTAATTCTATATAAAGATAAAGTTTCTAATGGTGGTGTTCCTCTTATTAGAGATGCTAATACAGGATTTAAGTTATTTCTTTCTAGTAATATTATTAATACTCTAGATAAAAGATTATATACTAAGTTTGTTGCTAGTAAATGTGATTTTAATGTTAATGTTAAATTTGTAGAAGAACGTGATGATTTTTGTATTATTTATAATATAGATATTGATTAAGTTAAACCTAGTGCTCATACTGAGTGCTAGGTTTTCTTGTTTCAAACTGGATGTAAAATGATACATAACACGTCCGTAGATATGATTCTTTTTGCCTACATTGAATTTTATATATCGAGATGAATAATCTATCACGATTCAATTTGCGTGGCATGGTGAGCTTTAAAATGCGTAATTCTTACTATTACATTCAGCATCAAATTTATCATTAAGTTTACTAGTAAATTCCTATTATATTTTTATATTTGTGCTGATGAAAAAAAACAAATTATTATGAATCTTAATAAACCTAGTCTTATTGGTATTAAAGGATTTAAAGGAAGTGGTAAAGATACTGTTGCTTCTATGATTAGTTATATCCTTTATGTTGGTACTACCAAAGCTAATTTTGATAGTTGGCATGTTCAACATCAAGCAGATATTGTTAGTAATAGTGAAATTATAATTCATTTTGCTGATAAACTTAAAGATGATATTACTGATTTATGTGGTATTAATCGTTGTTTATTAGATAATAGACTTATTAAAGAAACCCATTATTATAATTTTGCAACTGGAATTGTTTCTATGAATACTAAAGATTCTTACCATGTTATTGATAAAGTACCTACAAATTTATCTCATTTATTAGCATTAAATGGTAATAATGTTAGTATTAAAATTCGTACCCTTCTTCAATATTATGGTACTGAAGTTATTAGAAATAAGTTTTGGCAAGAAGCTTTTATTCGTTATACAATTAATAAAGCATTTGGTGTTATACATAAAGAGGGACGTTGTATAATAGCTGATGTTAGATTTGATAATGAATGTGAAGCTATTAAAAAATATGGAGGAGTTATAATAAGAATAGACAGAAAAGTTAATGAAAGTAATAACAACCATGAAAGTGAGAAAATAAAGATTTCTCAAGATGAATATGTTATTACAAATGATGCTACTCTTATGGGATTATTTTATAAAGTTCTTGGTTTTGTAATTAATAATATTGTATGAAGTTACATTCTATTTTTGGTATAAATGGTCTTGCTAGAACTTGTTTATGTTGTGGTAAGATTATAGGTTATACTCCTATTGGAGATAATATTGATGAAGACTTTTCTAATAGTAAACAAATTGCTGATGCTACTGTATGTAAAGAATGCATAGATAAATTAGATAATGAAACTTGTTTTGTGGCTTGTGATGTTAATAAAGAAGGTTATGTAATTTCTACTTATGATACTTTATGGATTAAAAATAATGGTCTTAAAGAGTTTTTTAAAGAACTTGATTTAATACAACCTATTAATATTATGCCTAAAGAACATTTCTATACTGTATTTGATAATGTAATTAAAGATTTTTATAGTAATAAAGAAGATGAAAATAATAGAACCTAAAGTTGAACTTTGGCGTCAAGAAGATGCTAAAGCTCATGTTGCTAGATGTGCTAGAGTTTGTTATGGAAAAGAAACAGGTAATGATGAAGCTACTGTTAAAAGATTAATTAATAGTAAACATTGGAGTATGTTTCGTCATGAAACTGTATATGCTATGGTTCCTTTGGAATTATGGTATGGAAATTTTGGAGAAATTCTTAAGGGTTATAAAGCTTCTCCTTATATTTCATGGGTTACTGTTAGAGATTATATATATATTTCTACTAATGGTAATTTTATGTTAGATATAGAAAAATATGAACCTGTTTTATATAATGAAATTAATAATTATAGAGTTAGTGAAGAAGAATTTAATTCTTGTGAAACTGCTTATAATCTTTTTGCTCGTTGGACATTTTGTGTAGATACTCAAATTAGTACTTCTCGTGAATTAAATAGAGTTAGTCCTAATAATATTGCTGAAAAATCTACTCGTTATGTTTACGAAGATGGTACTATTTGTAGACCTCATTGGATGAGTAATGATATAGCTAATCATTTTAATAATGAACCTATATTTGACGAATGGATTGTTGAAAATGAAGAACATAAAAAAGTTTATTTATATTATGATGCTTGTGAAAGTAGTTTTAATAAATATCACATTCTTATTGATGAATATAATATGAATCGTCAAGATGCTCGTGGCGTTCTTCCTCTTGATACTGCTACTAGATGTGTCTATACATATTCTATTCTTGAATGGCGCGCTATTCTTGATTTACGTTATTATGGTACTACTGGTAAGCCTCATCCAAATGCCTATATTATTGCTAGTATGATTAGAGATGAATTAATGGAACTTGGTTATGACTTTAGATGAATTTCGTAGACATCCTGCTTATGATTATTATATAATAACTCTTGTTTCTGATTGTCTTGTTTGTGATTTAGAAACTAAATTCGATAATCAATATACTATTATTTATATGAAAAGACCTAATTTTGAAAATAAGAGAAAAGATTATATAATAAGTGTTCCTTGCGATATTGCTGATGAAAGTGAAGAATATATTCAATCTCTTCTTACTTATGATAATTATAAAGATTTAGAATATATTCGTAAAGACAATGAATTTTATTTTTATCTTAAAACTTATTCTAATGAGTGATATTAATCAACTTAAACATTTTGATGCTCTTGATTATAAAGGTGAATATTTTACTAATGAACTAAAAGATGGTGAAGAATTTCTTTATTCTACTATTAAAATTCAAGATGATAGTAAAGTTACATTTCTATGTAAATATGAAAGTAATAAACATATTCAATCTTGTGATTATTGCCCATTAGTAAGATATCTTTGTCTTGGTATTGATTGTCGTGCTGTTATACTTAAACAAGTAAAACATGAAAAGAAATAAATTATTAATAATTTAAATATTAAAGTTATGAAAAGAAGTTTTAATCGTTTTAGAACTACTAAAAATACAGAAGTTATTGTATTTGAAAAAGGTGGATTTGTTGGATTTTTGGTTTAAGTAAAAAACTATGGCATAAATATGTTGAAGTTGAAAGAAAATATAAAACTGATACAGATAAAATGACAGCTAGTGATTATACTCATTTATTTGGATATTTAAATCCTTATTATCGTGCTGCTTATTCAATTCCTAAACGTAAAAGATAATGGCTAGTATTTATAATATTACTGCTGAACTTGAGGATATATTTCTTGAGTTGGAAGAAAATGATGGAGAGTTAACTCCTGAATTTGAAGAACGTCTTGCTATTACACAAGATAATCTTAAAGAAAAACTTAATAATTATCGTAAAGCATATACAATGCTTAATCTTGATGCTGAATCTTGTAAAAAAGAAGAACAACGATTAGCTGTTCTTCGTAAAACTAAAGAGAATAATGCTAATAGACTTAAAAATGTTATGCTTGATGCTGTTATTACTTATGGTGATTTAGGTAAGTCTGGTAATAGGTCTATTGATTTAGTTGATAGTAAACTTTATACTAAAAATAGTAAATGTGTTGAAGTAGATGAAAGTCTTAATCAAATATTTATTGATTTAGTATTAGACCATTTTAAAACTCTTTGGGATAATGATTTAATTACTGATGATATTGAATCATTTAATAGAGAAATTATGCTTGATAATATTAATACTAAATTTGCTATAAATTATCCTGAGCAATCTGCTAAACTTAAAGAAGAAACTGGAGGTTATTTTACTCTTGATGATTTAGATTGTATTAAAGTTAAATTTGAAATTGAAAAACCTATCGGTGATTTAGCTAATAAAGCTAATTTTGATTTGATTAATACTTTCTTTAATCATCAACATGAAATGACTAGAAGTAGTTCTGTTAATAAAACTACTATGAAAAATATTCTTAACAATGGTAGAGATATTAGTATTGCTAAGTTTGTCGAAAATACTAGTCTTATTATTAAATAGCTAAATTATACTCCCCGTGGAGGATGATGTGCATTTCATCCTCTACGGGGAGTCAACACTACTAATCTTGTTAATTATGGAACTAGAAGATAAAGTAAGAGAAGTAATTAAATGGTATATAGATACCTATGGAGTTACTAACAGTCAAGCTATTAGAGATATTGAACGTATTATTGAATATATTAAAACTTATAATTAATGTATAAAGTTAAAGGTAAACCTTGGGCTTATTCTGGTGCTATTGATGTATCAGATTGTTCTACTGCTAAAGAAGTTATGATTAAAGCTAATCTTAACTTTGAAGTAGCTAAATGTGAATTGGTTGGTAAAATGCCTATTAAACTTACTGGTACAGATGAAGAACTTGACAGAATTATTAAAGAACAGAAAAATGGCGCTCACGTATTTGGTACTGACATTTATCGTAAGTGTGATAACGCCTTTGCTACCTATCGTACTGATTGCAATATTCCTCTAGGAACAGTTAGAAATAAATATACAATTGTTCAAAATAATGAAGCTTTTAATTTCTTTGATGATGCTATTGGTAAAAATTCTGCTATTTGGCAAACTGCTGGATTTTGGGGAAATGGTGAAAGAATATTTGTAAGTGCTAAACTTCCTAATAATATTCTTGTTAAAGGTGACCCTGTTGAAAATTATCTAGTATTTACTAATACTCATGATGGTAGTGGTGGAGTTAAGATTTTATTTACTCCTATTAGAGTTATTTGTCAAAATACTCTTAATGCTGCTATTCGTACTAGTAGTAATTATGTTAGTTTTCGACATACAACTAGTGTTCATAATAAGATTTCTGTTGCACAAGAAATACTTGGAATTAGTAAAATTAAATCTGAAGAATTTGGTCAATATTGTAATTTACTTGCTAATATTAAAGTTACTGATGAAGATGTAATTCAATTTATTGGAGAAAATCTTCTTACTAGTGATGAAATTCAACGTCTAAAAGATACAGGGCATACTATTAAAGATATTGCTTATCGTAGTGGTTTAGCTTTAACTGATAGTAAAATAAGTAGTAGAAAAATGAATGTTATTTCTGATACTTATAATTATTATTTTGATGGTCCTGGTCAAAGAGATATTCTTGGTACAGCTTGGGGTGCAGTTAATGCTATTAGTGGATATTATTCTAATATAGATAATATTGAAGGTACTAAGCGATTTGATAGTATTTGTTATGGTGATAAATCAAGAAAAATAGAAAATGCTTTTGCACTTGCAGAAGCTCTTTAATTTAATAATTTAATTATATATGGAAGTAAAAGTATTTAAACTGAAAGAGATTAAACTTCTTAGTGGAGATGTTGTAAATATAGAACAGTATTGTAATGTTCAACCTATTTTACCTGCTTATGGTAAAGAAGGTGATGCTTGTATGGATGTTTATCCTATTCTTTGTGAGCATGATGTAGATAAAGATAGATTTATCTATCATACAGGTTTAGCATTTAATATTGGAGATGATGCTAATGGTGAACCTAATGAAATGTCTTTACGTCCTAGAAGTAATCTTACTAAATCTGACTTTTATATGCCTAACGCTCCTGGTACTCTTGATTGGGGTTATCGTGGGGAACTTCTTATTATTTTTAAGAATCGTACTTCTAGAGATTTAGTTCATGCTGTATCTACTCTTGCTGAAATAGTTGATAAGTTGAGAGAACATATGCATTTACCTGATAGTATGGTTGGTAATGCTAGACTTAAACTTAATAATGTTAGAGCTACAACTACTAATATTCTTGGTAAACTTTCTACTCCGCCATATAATTGTGATGGTAAAGATAGATGTTGTCAACTTATTATTAATAGTGCTCAAAGAATTACTTGGAAAGAAGTTAAATCTATTGAAGAATTAGGAGAAAGTGAACGTGGAAACAAAGGATTTGGAGAAGGAACAGGCGGAGCAGCTAAAGCTTAAAGTTGGTGCTCGTTATATTCATAATAAAACATCTAATGAATATATAATTATTAGTATTACTAAAATGAAACATCCAGATACAGGTGAATGGATTCCTGCTGTTATTTATAAAGTTGATGGACTTGAACCTTTATGGTGTAGAAGTGTTGAAAGTTTTAAAAGTCATTTTAGTGATGCTAAAGTTGAAGGTAATGAAGTTTATCTATGAAAAAGTTAATCTTGTTTTATTTACCTGATTGTAATGTTAGTAAACTTTTTGAAGAAAGGCTTCACAAAGCTCTTGCTCTTACTGAGTTTGCCGGTAGGTTTAATCTTATTAGGCATAATCTATATACTGATAATGGTAGACAAGAGGCTAGGAGTATTGGTGTTAATGACGCTCCTACTGCTTATTGTAACGGGTCTGTGCTTCGTGGTGTGCAAAGTGATTACTCTATTAGGAAGTATCTTAGGAGCATATTAGAACAGTCATAGATCTATTTCTTTTGCCCTACATTGAATTTTAATATTTAATGTGATTAATCTATCACGCTTTGATTATCATTCAATGTAGGGCTTTAAAATAACCAATTTTATAAATTCTCATTATATTATATAAATATTATGGTTAAAATTGAATTTTATTATAGAAGTACTGATAAAGATAAAACAGAAGCTATGCGAGAAGCTATTGATATTGCTTTATTTGGTACTAATGTTCAATGTCAATTTAGATATCTTCCTGACCATCTTATTCTTGAAGATATGATACTTGCTAAGGCTACTAGCGGTAAGAATGTTACTGAATATCCTACTTGTATTATATATAGAGATGATGTAGAATATAAACGTTATAGTAATTCTGTTACTTGGGAAGAACTTCGATATGATATTAATTATCTTACTGGTGATGAACCTACAAGACAAACTAATAATATATATGTTGAAGCGTTTATTGATGAACATGATTGTATAACTCGTGCTAAATGTGCTGATGCTATTGCTTGGATGTGGAAATATCAAAATACTAAAGTAGAATATATTCAAACTAATGTTGATAATCCGAATAAGTTTGCTGTTGTAATTAAAGATAGTTGGAGAACTTATGCTACTTATGTATATTCTGATAGTCTTACTACTGAAATGATTAAGAATACTCTTCTTAGAGTTCCTAATACTATTAAAGAAGCTGTTAAAAATAATGCTATTGTGTTATGATACGTATTGATTGTTTTACTAAAGATGGTTGTGACGCTTGTAAAATAGCAATTAAAAATATAACTGATGCTATTAATGAAGCTAATTGTGATATTACTCTTAATATTCGTAATACAAATCTAGATGATATTCTAAGAAAAGAAATTACTAAATTTCCTACTACTGTTATTACTAAAGTCGATAATGATTATAAAAGAAAAGAATTAGCTCGACTTGAAGGTAGTTTTCCTAGTGATTATATTAAAGATATTATTAATAAACTTGAAAAAGAATAAGCTATGACAGTTAAAGAACTTATAGATAAACTTCAACAATTTGATGAAGATAAACTTGTTTTAGTTGAAGATACTGAATATAAAGAATTTCAGGCTATTGATGTTGAACCGGTAGATGATAGATTTGTAATAATTACTACTACTATTAAATAAATAATTAAATTTTAAAATTATGGCTAAATTTATTGGAGTTAAAATGATTGAAGCTGTTCCTATGACAGCTCGTGAAGCAAATGACAAAGGTCATAGAATTGGTAATCATTCTTTTGAAGAAGATGGTTATGAAGTAACTTATCCAGATGGATATAAATCTTGGAGTCCTGCTAAAGAGTTTGAGAAAGCTTATTATAAACTTGAAGACCCTACTGGAGATACTCTTAAAGAAAATGATATTAAGAGATTTATTAAAGATATTGAAAATGTAAAAGTTGGTACTAAAACAACTAATACTACTCTTACTTGTCTTACTGGATTTGAAGTTCATGGTCAAGCAGCTTGTGTAAAACCTGAAAACTTTGATTTAAATGTTGGTTCTAATTATGCTCGAATTAAAGCTGAAGATAAAATTTGGGAAGGTCTTGGATTTGTTCTTCAATGGGCTAAATATGGACTAAAGAAGTAAATAGTATTAATGCTAATGGTTTATATGTTATACTTAAAGCTGGCTCTAATAGAGCTGGCTTTGTTCAAGATAGTGGATAGGTTGGAACCGCTACGAGCACTTCGTACTCTTCGCTATACTCCCCGTAGAGGATGGAATGATAGTTATGCTAGTAATATTAATATAGTTATTAATGATAATGATTATATTGATTGAATGAATACTAGTCCATTCCATCCTCCACGGGGAGTTGAGCGTAGCGAAGCGGAGCGTTCTACTAATCTTAAACTTATTAGTCCTTGGCATGACTGAAACCCTGGTAGTTAAGCTAGTCTTACTACTGGGGTTTATTTTTGTCTTATTATTAAACTTAAATATATTATAATTATGATTGCATTTGTTGCTTTTCTTGGAATTATATTTGGTGGTGTTAAACTATTGGCTATTGCTAATAATATTAGTGATAATGAAGCTATGGATAAGTATAGTGGAAAACTATTTGTTGTTGGTATTATAGTTTTTATTATTCTTATGTGTGTTATTGGTAATAATGATGATGGTTTTAATTAAGATATTGCTAATAATAAATATTGATTCGATTTATTCCTCTATCTATATAGATAGAGGAATGATTGTAATATTTTGATTATCAATTAATTATAAAAATATTTACTACGGAAATTCCGGATAAAGTTTGATTTTTTTAACATTAATCCTATGGATTTTTCCTACATAATATTTATATTTGTCATACTGATAATCTAAATAATATTGTTTTTATGACTAGAGTTACATTTGATAGTAAAGCTCTTAAAAAGGTTAGAGATATATATTCTAAAAGAGCTAATGAAGTTGCTAAAAATATTGCTCCTACTGTGTATAATATTGAAGTTACAACAGAGGATAGAGAAATTACTGATAGTCTAGCAACACTTAATACTGTTTTTAAACTTACAAAGAAAACTATTACTAATCGTGAATATGTTACATTTGGTAATGAATTAAGTTCTAAACTTATTAAACTTAATAAAGGTAGTATTGCTATTATTAGTTATATTTGTAATAATATTAAATGGTGTAGTAATAAAATTACTTTTACTGAAAGTGATATTATTAATTATAGTAAAATTAATAAAGAAACTTTTTATATTGCTTTAAATGAACTTTATAACGAACAAGTAATTATTAATACTACTAAAAAATCTACTTATGTTGTTAATCATAATTATATATTTAGAGGTAGTATGACTGATTTTATTAAAATTTATCATGATAAATATGATGGTTTAGTTGGATTTCTTGATGATAAAAAACGTATTATTCTTGATGATTGAGATATTAATGTTAAAACAAATAGGGCTTGTCTAGGTAGTGATACCATAGGCAAGCCCTTATTTTTTACTAGGTCAAGTCCAGCTTATTCAAATATATCTTTAGCTATATCTTTATAAGGTATAATACTAAGTATATTTTCATTAAGTTTATAATAACTATTATTATTAGGTAAATCAAGAACTCGATTAATACTACGAACAACAGGTATATTACGAATAGCCATAACTTCAAACTTATTCATACCTTTATATCTACCAGTAGTATATTCCTCAGTAAAGTCTTCTTCAATAAGGAATCTAGCAGCCATAGCAGTAGTACCAAGTAAGTCATTAATAGTTTGTCCAATAGCAACAGGACTAGACCATAATTTTTTACCTTCAGCATAAGCTCCAAATGGAGTAAATGAAGCAGCTTCAGAAGCAAGACGATCTGCATGATAAAGCATAAGATTATAAATAATACCTTCATCATCATCACCTCCCATACCAGTTATAGCAATTGCTCCAATAATAGCAGCACCTACATAAAGTAAATCACCTAAATTACGTCTAATATTTGCTTTTTCATGTTCAGGAAGAAGTTCATAATTAAGTTTGAAATTAACAGCAAATGAAAGTAAATTCTTACCATAAGTTTGGAATGCTTTAAGAACATCACTTACATTATTAATTTCTCCTACGTTAGTTTCTTTAAATGGAATAGTCAAATAATCATAAAGACTAGTATAACTACCTTTTTCAATAGTACCTAAAGTTTCATTATAATAACCATTCCAACGATAACGTTTTTTAAAACCTGGATAAAGATGTTTATGATATTGCATAACCGTACCACCCCACCAATGTTGTTCTATATTAGCAGAACCAAGTTTATCATAAACACCATGAACTTTCTTATTTACTTCACGAACTTTATCAATAAATTTAGCATATTCTTTAAGAGTAAGTTTACTATCAGATTTTATTTGAGCAATACCATCTTTAAGTTCAAACTGATTATAAATATCTGGAAGTTTAGCAAACTCTTTATCAATATTCTTAATAAGTTCTTTACGTTTAGCTATATATTCTCTTTGTTGTTCTTCATCAAGATAAGTCTTGACAAAATCGAATATAGGATTAGCTTTAAATAGATTATATTTAGCTCGTTTTTTATTATCAGCTTTAGCATCATCCATGAACTTATTGAATTGTTCAAGTAGAGATTGGCTCTCTCCTCTACGGGGAGTATTAATTACTGACATAAGAGCATCTTGTTCAGCTTTACGATGATACATTTCTTTACTCATTATATCATAACCACCTCTACCATTATCAACAAGTCTATGAGATTTAAGCATAGCAAATAACATAACATTTTGCATATAATGTTCACCAACAGATTGAGGGCTAAATAATAATCCACGAACTCTACGAATATTTTCTTTAAGACCTTCAGCAGTGCTAACTTCAGTTACTCTATCAAAATCGACTACATGACTAAGTTTAATAATAGCATCTTGAAGAGTACTACTATTTTCACTATACATATTAGCCATATAACTAACAGTTCCTTTAATCCATTCAGATTTACCAGCTTCCCAATCTTCAAGATTAATATATTCACCAGCAGCTCGTTCCATAAATATATTACTAGAACCAGTAAGAACGTTAGCAATACCACCAGTAATGTTCATCATCATATATTTACTACCAGCAATGTTTTGAGCAAGAGAACCAAGTTTAACTAGATTAGGAATTTTATTATCTTTATATTGTTCAAATACAAGACGACGAATAAAACTTCTAAGATGTTCACTAGTTCTAGTTTGTTTTTCTTGTTTATATTCAATTTCACCACCAGCACTAGCTTCTCTATTTTCACTTATACTACCTTTATAATTTATATCGTAAGCAGTATTACTAGTAATAATTTGGTCAGCAGTATAAAGAAGATTTTTAACTGTTTTAATAGCATTATATCTATTACTTTCAATTAAGAAACTATTAAATACTTTTTCCCAATTACGATTAAGAATATCATTATGTATTTTATTATTTTTCTCTATAATTTCATCTCTAGCTTTAATAGCTTCAGCTTTACGTTTAATAAAATCTTCTTCACTTTCATTAGGTTCTTTAAACTTAGGAATAGTTGGAAGTTGCTGAGTATCTTTATTAGCTAATTGAGATAATCTAGGATTAGGAATATCATAATCTTTATCAAAAGTTAAATCTTCATTGTTTCTCCATCCTGTATTATTAGGAACATTAGCTGTCCAACCAAGAAAACCAATAGCTTGTTCAAAATAATCTTTAGCAGTCATTTCTTTAGACTTAGGTAAAGATGGAAGATAACCCATATCAACATATCTCTTATTACTATTAGTAAAACAATACTTTTTCATAAGTTCGTTTACTTTATCCATAAGTTCAAGTTGATATTCATTAAGATTAGTATAATTAATATTATCATATCCTGTTCCTACTCTATACTTATTAACAAAATTACTATATTCTGGATTAATAAGTTCTTCTTTAGGAGTAATATGCATTTGATTAATACGTGGTTCATAATTACCAACAACAGCACTACCATCATCTTTAATCATTTGCATACTTGTCCAAATACGAATAGGTTTAATAGTACGAGTATATGGGTCAAAATAATGATTATCTCTATACCATTGTCTATATTCTGCACTATCAATACCATATTTATCAAGAACTTCTTTTTCTTTCATATAATAATACTGAGTAGTAGTTTCTCTAGTTCTTTTTTGAAGAATATTAATTGCAGCAGTTCTATCAATATCAGTCCATTTATCTAAATCTTTTGGTTTAATAATACCATAGATAGTACGATTAGGTCTTTCAGTAATAGTTCCATCTTCTTCAACTTGTTCACTAAATACTTTTAACCAAGCATCATAATATTTTTTACCTTTAGCAAAAGCTCTATTTTTATCAAGTTCATATTGTTTCCAATTATATGTAACTTCACATTCAGATTCAATAAATTCAGCAACTTGTTTTGCTTTTAGTTTATCAGTACTCTTTTCTCCTCTTGTTATATCATTGAAAACATTAAAACCAGTTTCAAGCTGTTCTAAATCTTGTAGACTTATATCAGAAGTATTAAGTGTTCTAGTAGCATTATCAAAATATTTTTCAAGTATTTTATTAATAGCTTCTCCAACATTAATTTCCTCTTCACTTTTAGATTTATTACCTGTAAGATAATTATAAAAATCAGCACGATAAATTCTAAGTTCATCTTCAGCAGAACGAATAATACCAACATAAGGCATACCATTACCTTTAGTATATTTATATTTTCTAACTGTTTCAGCTTTAATAAGAGCTGCACGTTCTTCAGGTATCTTACGTCCATCAACTACGTTAAATTCATCTTTAGCTTGAAATTCTCTAATAGCAAGATTAAGAACACTATTACCTTTATTAGCGTCTTTAAGTTCTTCAAATGCCCAATTTAAATCTTCTATATCTTTAATATCAAGAATATATCTAGTATTCTTACGAATCCATTCTTTAGCTTCACAATATTCAGGAACTTTCATAAGTTCTTCCATACTAATAAGAAGATTACCATTAGCATCACGTTGACTTTCATATTTACTAATAACAGAAAGTTGTTCTTTAAGTTTAGAATCAAATCCTTCTTTAGCTTGCTTATCATAGAACATTTCTTTTACTTTACGAATATTAGTTTGATAAGCACGAAGTCTTTCAGCTACATTTAAATCATGACCAATTTTTTTATTACCATCTTCATCGTAAAGACTAGTAAGACTATCCATTTGAGCGTATATACGTCCAAGTTCTTCATCTTGACTTTGCGTAGTAACATTATCAGTCGCTTGACTTAAAATATCTCGTATTCTACTATTAAGTCTTTTATATTCAGCAAATTCTTTAGGGATACCATCATCTCCTTTTTTAAGTCCTAATAAACTTCTTTCAAGATTTATAATATAAGTAGAATATTCAATAGTAACATTATTACCATCTTCATCTTGAACTGTAATTGGTTTAAGCTGATGAATAGTAGTCATATCAATAAATTTAGCTTTATTAGATAAAGCAATAAGATGCTCAACACTATTTATACCAAATTTTTGTTCAGCTTCAATAGCAGCATCTCTATACTTCTTCATCTTTTCTTCCCAAACAGGATTATTAGGTTGAATTAATCTACCATTATCATCGATAATACTATTAAGACTAACAGATTTACCATCTTTAGCAGTTCTAGCTTTAAGTTCTTTAAGATAATTTCTAAAGTCATTAGCTTCTTTAATACCATTAAGACGACCTTCTTCAACAGTACCCATTACATCTTTAAGTATATTCTGCAATACAAAGTTACGATTAGCACGAATATCTTGTATCCAATAGTCCATAAATCCAGTATCACCATAAGCATCAAATTCTTTCATAAGACCACTTATATAATTAGGATTAGTAGTACGTAATTGAATCCATCTTTCAAACCAATCTTTTCTAGCAGAATGCACAGTAGTATTAGAATCAACTTGATTAACTAATTTTTGAATCTTTCTAATATTCTCTTTAGTTTTATCATCAAGATTTGTACTATCAATATCAATTTCGCTAATAAGTTTGTATTTATTCTTAAATGTATTAGCACTAAGAATAACATCTAAGAAACGATTTTGAAGTTGTTCATCTTTAAGAACTTTACCAATAACATCTTTATCGTTAATAGGCTTATCAATGCCGTCAATTTTAATAAAACGATTAATATCGTTAAGAATATTATTAGCTTCAACATCTATATAATTAGCTATAACTGATAATGAAAATTCAGAATTATCAGAAAGACTACTACTATCAAGATAATTAATTTCAGCATTATTAAGAGCATTAAGAACATTTTGAGCAGCAGGTTGTCCATGGCGAACAGCACGTGAAATAACTAAACTAGCATTTTTAGCAAATCTACCAATAAGAGTTTGGTCATCAACACTACTATATCTATCAGTATTACTAGTAACTCTATCTATTTCATTTTCATTAATTTCAATAAACAATCCAAGTTTACTATCTTCAATATTAGGATATTTAGCTTTATATTGCTGTAAATCATCACTTAAATTAATAGCAGTAGTTCCATTAATATTAAGATAAAATTTATCATTAATAGTATATATAGTATTATTCTCAAAAGGAGTATTCATAAAAGGTTGGAAATACTCATCAGAAATATATTTACCATATAGTTCAGGAACTTCTTTATAACCTTTATTTACAGCTTCATTAATATTGTCTTTAATACCATCAATAAATTTATCTCGTTTTTCTTGTTGAGTAAGACCTTCATAAAGAAGAACGGCTAACGGTTTATGAATATTATTATTAGCTATAATACTAGGCTCAATACTATTATAAGTTTCAAATGATTCAAGTCTATCAATAGGATAATAAGCTAAAGTTCCATCATAAGTTCCTTTAATATATAAATTTCTATTAATTCTAATAACATTAACAGCATCTCCATTTCTTATTATTCCTACATTATCAAGATTTTCTTGACTATTAAAAGTAATAATACCACTTCTTTTTAGACTATAATTAATTTTATTATTAGTAAGTCTTTTAAATGTATAACTAGGACAATTAAAACTATTATAATTCTTACGAATAAAACCAATTATATCTTCAACATTATCTTTATCAATAAAACCATAACTATTAATGCCTTTCATAGCTATATCTCCAATAGCTATTCCATTATCGCTCAATCCTCTAAGGGGAGTATTACTTATAAGTCTACTAATATTTCTAGTTCTAAATTTATGACCTTCAACAATAAAAGCATATTTAACTAAATCAAGAGCTGTAAGTTTAATAAGAGGATTGGGATGATTCCAAGCTCTATCAAACAATTTATGAGCTTCATCATTAGTAATATCACCTTGTATGTAATTAATATATTGAATATTTACATTACGACGATTATTTCTTTCATCATTAGCAACTATTTCAATATGTGCAAATACACTTCCATCTTGACTAAAATTACGTTTAATCCAATCAACTTTTTGAGCAGGAGTAAGTCTAGCAAATACATCAATTTCAGTTTGTATAGGTTCAAATATATTTTTAACTACAACATCATCTGTTTTAATATTAACTAATGTACCACTAACTCGTCCAATTTCTAAAGCTCTAGATTGACCAGTACCATATTCTTTAATAAATTTAGGATGAACAAAATCACCATCAACAATAGTAACAGGTAAATTAAGATAAGAACTACCATTATTACCTACTTCTAGTTTATTAATAAGATAATCTTTATAGTCATTATATAACTTTTCAGTCATTATTCCACCTTTAGTCCATTCTGCTATTCTATATACATAATCAATAAATATAGGATTGGCAGTTTCAAATACTTGTTGAGTAGCTTTAACACTAAGAGCAGTACTCATTTGTAAAAATGCAGCTAAACTAGGATAACTACTTTTAGATATATCAGATTTAATAAATGCATTTATACCACCACTAATATCAGGAAAGACACTCTCTAACAGCAAGGTTTGACCCCCCGTAGAGGATGGAGCATAAATATTACTATTTTCAATAACAGTTCTAGCATCTCTAAATACTTTATCACTAGCATAAAAATTTTGTTTAGCACCATATTTATCAGCACCAAGAATATTAAGATTATTACTTATATCCTGTCCGATTGAGTTTAACCGATTGAATTGTGCTAGAACATAAAGGTCGAATAAAGCCTGCTGAACACCATTCATTTCCCCTCTAAGACGAGATTTATATGCGTCTGATGAAAATATAAGGTCAGGTGATGAAAATGCGTCAGAAACGCTTAAATTGAATAATTTCTTGAAAGTTTCACCATAACTTTTATCAATAGTTTCAATTAGCTTTTTACGTCCAGCAAAATTAACTTTTTCACCAAAACCAAGATTATGAGCAACTTCTCTAATAGCTTCAGTAAGCGGATTCTTAGTACCTTCTGCAAGAACACTATTGGTTTCTTTCCATTTACGAACTAGTATGTCAATAGCAGGTTGCCACATAAATCCAATAGCAGTATCATAATTACTTCCAAAATCAACAATAGTTTTAAAAGCATTAAACGTATAAGTATTTTCATTATGTATAGCTCCCTCTTTCATAACATCAAGAATATGAGCAGTAGTCTGAGAACTATAAGGATTAATCAAATAGCCATCAACATTCTTATCATCTCCAGACCAACCAAAATTTTTATGAGTAATACGAATATGTTTACTACCAATAGTTTCAACATTTTCTTTACCATATCTATTAACAGCTTCTTGCTCACTAATCACATCAGTAGTGTACATAACTTTAATACCTTCGCTATGATTAGCTTTAGTAACATTACCAATACTCATAAAAGTATCTCTATTAACACTGATACCTTTAAGTTTAATACCAGAAGTAGCAGCATCAAACCAATCAAGTTGAGTAAAGAAATCACTAGGAGCAACAGTTGTTTTATTAGCGCCAACTATTTCTGCATAAGTTTCATTAGCTTCTTTGACATTTTCAAAATTAGAAGTAGTAGTATTTTCTTCAAATGCAGCAGGATTATTAAGTATATCAATAAATGATTGAATAATAGCATTAGTTCTAGCAGCTTGACTACTTGTATCCTCCACGGGGAGTTTTAAGTATGATTCGTAAGACTTAAGTCCACCATCATTAGCAATTTTTTCAACAACTTTAAGATTACCATTATAACCTTCAAGAGTAGCATTAATAGCATCTTCGCTATTTTTTAAAGAAGCTCTAATATTACCTTGTTTATTATAAGTCTTACCAAGAATTTTACGACTAGCTTTATCTACATTATCTTTAATATAATTAATATACCCTACTTCATCTTTAGTATATCTAGCGTGAGTAATTTCAGTTGGAATACCTTTAACAAGATTAAATGTTTTAGACATACCATAAACACTATCAACGTCAAAGTCAGAACCAGTTTGAGTAACCCATTCATCGGGAACAACAACAGTACTACCATAAGCATCTGGAAGAAACTCTTTGACATACATAATACATATAGATTGTTTACCTTCAGTAGGAATACGATAACCAATCATAGTACGTAAGCTATCAGGAACTTGTTCAATATTTAGTCCTTTAAGTTTACTACTCCATCTAGGAAGTTTAATTTCAGTATAATAAACAGGAGTACCATCAACTTCTCCAATTTTCTTATATTGAAGTTTGCTATCAGTTTGAGTTTGTTTATCAACTTTAAAACCAAAATCAGATAACTGAGCAGCATGCCAACCACTAATAAGTTGCCTAGTAATATTAGTATTAAAATAACTATTAGCAATACTTTCAAGTTTACTATTAATATTAGATAAGAATAAAGGAAGATTATTAAATCCAGCACTATCTAAATCAAAAAATTCAAGAAGAGCTTTTTCAACTCCTTGTTGTTGAGCATTTTCTTTAAATCTATCAAAGAATACAAAACGATTAAGATTTTTAATAGTACCATTAGAATTTAAATCAATATGACCATTATCATCTAATCCAATACCAAGTTCAGCACAAGTTTTTTCAAAACTATTTCTAATATTAGCTACATAGTTATTAAATACTTTATCTTTAAGTTCATTAAGTTCAGTTCGATTAGGAAGATTATCAAGCATTTTCTTCATAATCTGAATAGCAGCTTTATTACTAGCATCAACCATATGCTGAGGAACTTCTTGTTGACGATAAAGATAATTATAACTAAACAATTCAGAATTATCAAATACATTATCATCAAATTCTTTAAGAGCTTTATCAGTTAGAACCCCATCGTTATTCCAAAGTGTCATTCTGTTATGTTGTGCAACTTTAACAGTTTCAACAGTATTAAGCTGATGAATACCTCTATTAGTCATTATATTATAAACTTTTTCAAGTTCTGTTCCTTTAATAAGTTTAGGAATAAGAACAAACTCAGCATTCTTTACTTGTCTAGGAACTTCAATACCAACAGTAGTATCATAATATAAATCATAATAGAAATTCTTTTGAATTTGAACTTTATTAGCAAATTTATTCCAATCAATTTTATCAATGGGAGTGTCATCTGTAAGACTCTTAATAAGTCCAGCATATTTATCTAATTCACCAGCAGCAGTAATACGACGAATCCATTCTTCAAGAGTAATATAAGATTGAGCATCATTAGCATTAACTCCTCCTTTAAATGGTTCTAGTATTCGTTCTCTGTCTTTTTTATCAAGTCCAGCTTTTTTAAGTTGGTCATCAAGTCTATCAATAACAACTTTATCAGAAGATTTAAAAGTATTATAAATAGTAACACCTCTAAATTTATCTTGAAGAACTACTTTTTTACGTTTAACAACTCCATTAACTGTATAAGGGACAGTAACAGCATTACCATTAATTGTTACATCATATAAATTAGTAGCTATATCTAAATCATTTTTAGTAAAGTCTGTATTACCAAAGGGATTGCCACTAGCTTGAACTTCTTTAATACGTTTTAGTATAGCTTGACCATTTTTATAAAAACTTTGGTCACCACCATACATATCATACATACTATCTCTAACAAGATAATCATTAACAAGAAACTCAGCTAAAGATTCATTATTAATTCTATTATTAATAAACGTACCATATTTATTTTTAAGTTCTTTATAGCCATTAGTAATATATTCATTAAGCCAATTAGAAACAGCATTTTCAAGAGCAGTACGTTGTTCTGCATTAAGAACTACTTGATTATTAACATAGCTAAGTCCACGTGTAGACCCCCCGTAGAGGATGTCAATAGTCTTACCATAGCCAAGTAATTCATTAAAAGCATTATTACTATTAGGAGTAGTTTTACTAACTAAACGTTTAAACTTAAATACTCTTCCAGCTAATACTTTATGACCATCTATAGTGGTAAATACATTACCTTTTCCATCTTTGTGATATTGATTATAAAAATGATTAGGTTTAGAATTATATACATCACTAAATTCAAAATTACCATCAGTTAAAATAGGATTACCATTAGTATTAGTTTTGAACATTACATTAACAGCTTGAGCCATATTAGTAAGTTCTTGAATAGCTATATTATAATATTGTTTAAATAAAGGATGTTCTCTATTTATAACTTTGGTTCCATCTTCTAACTGACTACGCAATCCAACAAGACTATATCTAGGAGCGGTAATAGTAAAGTTTTTAGGAGCATCACTAGGTATTGGAAGTAGATAATTAGCAGTAGGAGTTTCAGAATTATTAATATCAGTCATAAATAATCCCATAGCAGTGATTAAATAATCACCATCACTCATGCTACGATATAAATCGTTATTATTGTTATCTAGTTCGCTAATGCCATTAAGAAGAGAAGTCTTAAACATACTGCGAGCATATTCAGTAAGTTTAGGAGTTCCATTACCAACTCGTCTAAATAATCCATAATTAATTATATTACCATTTTCATCTCTATGTTCAAGAAGTAAATTACTATAATCATATTGATGACTAGCAAACTTTTGTCTAGCATAGGCTTCAGCCATAGCATTTTGTTCTTCAATAGTAGACTTATCATCATTAATAATTTTAGCAATATTAGTAATAAAACTTCTATTAATAACATCAGAACTTAAATTACCTTCAGGATTACGAGAATTAAGTTCAACAGGAATATAAATAATATCTTTAAAAACATCAGCCATTTGATATATAATAGAAGTATCACCTCTATTAATGAAACTATCAGGCATTTTAGTTCTTTTATCTTTTTTAAGTGCTTCTACATATTTATTATAATTTTCAACTGTACGATTAATAACATTAGCAAAATTGATAAGATTATTAGCCATAGCAACACGACCAATCTTAGCAATAGCTAAATTAAAACTAGCTTGATTAATATCTGGAAATATTTCTTTAAAAGCATCATATAAATAAAGATTAGCATGAGGAGTATTTTTATATCTATCATATATACGAAACTTTTCACGAGCAGTAGGAACACGATTAGTAATAATATTATTCTTAACATTATTATAAAAAGTATTCTGTAAAATAGTACGAGAATCAGTATTAGGATTAGTTACACGAGCACGAACATAACTATTACCATTAGAATCAGTTTGAATATAAGTTTCAATTTTAGATATAATAGGTTTATTAAACACCATCATATACTTATTAGCAAATACTTTATTTTTGCTAAGTAAATCATGTAATTGAATTAAACATTCACAATTTGGAATAGTTTCAGATATACGTTTAAGACTAGCTATAAAATTATCTACATTACTAGTATCAGCACTAGCATATAATATTTTAGATAAATAATTAGCATCAGAAAAAGTAACAACTCCTAATTCATTATTAGTATCAAAAGGATAACTTCCATTATCAAGTTGAGAAGCAGCAGTAAGTTTAGGTAAACTTGCAAGATGATATTTAATAATTTCTTCTACGTGTTTATTAAAATCTTTAACTTCACCAATACTTAAATTCCAAAGTTGTGTCATTAAATCAATACCATCATCTATACTATTTTCATCTCCTTCAGTAGAAGTTTCATCAAGATAACCGCCTAATTCTTCATAATCAGTAGTTTGATATAACTCATCTCTTTTAATAAGTTTAGCAACATTTTTATTATTAAAAAGAGCTTCATTAAATTCAGTATTAGTTAAAGAACGAAGTAATGCACCATAATTAAAATCTTGAGCATTACTATATTTACGAAGAAATGCTCCAATACCATTAATTTTAATAGCAGGACTTGGATTATTAATAAAACTATTAAGTTCATTATTTCTAGTTTCATCATTTCCAGCTAATTTCTTAGCACGTTTAAGTCCAGCGTTAATAACAGTTTCATTAGTACGTTTTTTAATTTCATTAAAATTTAATGGAGCACCATTATATAGAAAATTAAAACTAAGTTTATTCATAATATCAGCCATATAAGTAATAGCTGTATCTCTAGCTTTAATTGTACTAAACAAACCACGTTCTTCTTTTTCAGCAATAGAAGCTACATCGTCCATATTACGAAGTTTAATAGCTCTAGCTTCAAGAAGAGCATTATAAGCTTGTCTTCCAGAAGTTTTAACATTAATACCTTTATCAGCTACAATCTTCTTAAAGATTGGGTCTTCAACCATAGCTATAAGACTATAATAATCAGCATTATTAGAACCATGTTCTTTAATAATAACATTATTAAGATTATTATATCCTACAAGTTTAATATTTCCACAACTCATAAGTTTATATTTAAGTTTAAATTCATTAATAGTAATACCTCTATGACTAATGTAAAGTAAAATTTAATTACATCGTCATAGAGGCTGTTTTCTTTCGTTTTAAGCGACTTTTATCTTTGCTCGATTAATTCTACATACAGCTAAAACTGATGCGTCCTGTGTCAAGCAAAGTGGCAAATTCGGACTGTTGTGCTATCGGTAAACGGCTAGTTAATTCAGCCATATTCACCACTGTATTATCATCAACACTACTAAACATATCAAGTCCATCATTAAGATTATCATTATTATAATTATAATCTTGACTGTTATCTTCATTAGGATTTTCAATTTGTTCTGTACTAGCAGTTTCTTCTTCAAACTGAAAAGTTTCTTGAATAGCCTCTTGATTACTTTCTTTAGGTATTTTTTTAATAGCTTTATAAGCATCTCTAGCAGCAGCTAATAAACTATCTTCATTAATCTTAATACCTAACATATCAGCAATAACTTCAAGAAGTCTACTAAATAAAGTCTTACGTTTATTAACTTTTCTATTATCATATTTAATTTCATTAAGTGCAGTCATAAGAGCATTACTAGTAATACTTTCAACTAGAAATTCTTCAAGAGCTTCACTTGTATTAAAATTCTCAAATAGATAAGGTTTAAGTCTTTCTTTAGTAGCATCATCTTGAGTATCAAGCCAAGCTTTAAATTTATCATAAATAGGTTTAACTAAAGCAAGAGCTTGTTCAGTATTATATTTAGTATAAAGTTGTCTATGTAAACTTTCATGAAGTATAATATTAACAACTCGATAAACTCTTTGACCTGCAATAGCAGAACTACTAAGTTCAATTGTATCAGTATCACGATGATAAACAGCATTAACTTGATTACCATTATTATCAGTAATACTATCTACAACTTGAATATTCTTAGGTAATATACCAATCTTTTGAAGAGAATCAATATAATCAATAGCAGTTTGGTCATTAGCAAAATATTTTTTAAGTCCACGAGTTAAATTCTTAGCAGTTATAGCAGATTCAAAAACATTAAAATTAATAGCATTAAGAGTATCATCTAACATGAACTCTGATAGCTGTTCAGGTATTGCTCCATCCTCCACGGGGGGTCTACCCTCAAGCTCATAAGTAATATCAAGTTTAGAATGAATATCTATTTGCCAATTACCAGCAGTTTCATTAGTATTAGTATTAGCTAATTTAGTTCTAACTAAACCATTACTAATAATAAAATCTTGATAACTATTATAACTATAAGTTTTACCATCAATATTTATAATAGTTTTACCATTTTCACGATAAATATATTTATTAGTTTTATCATTAGTTTTTGTACTATCATTAATAAAATCTTTACTAATAGCAAATTGGGCATAGTTAAACATTTCATCAATAACAGGACGAAGAGCATTATCTAATTCGTCAATAGTGCTGGCATTAATTCCATAACTTTTACCTATTTTAAAAGCACTACCAACAATATGAGGAGAATTGATAATAATATTACGTTTATAATTACCAGCATCAGAATTAATAGTAAAAGCATAATCCTTACCATTAAAATGTGCACCTTTAACATAAAAGCCTATATTAGTAGGATTAATACTAATTTGAAGTCCAGTATTTCTATCTCCGTTAATAAGTTTATTATTTCCAAATATATCTCCAAGACTTTGTTTAAGTTCACCAAAACTTATTTTTCCACTAATATAATCTCTACAAAGATTATTAACTTCATTCTTAATAGAATTAATAATACGTCGAGCATCACCTTTAAGTAGATTACTATTTAATGGAACTTGTTTACAAAAAGCATATAGAGAAGTACCATCGCTACTTGGAATACTAATAACAGGCATACCATTAGTAGTAAGATTTTCAATAATAGTAGGTTTACTTTCTCCATTAAGATATAGTTGACCTTGTACAACTACACCAAGTTTGTTAATATTTTCATCATAACCAACTACTGTTTCTTGTACATCATTCCATTCGCCATTAGCGTCATCAATAGTATTAAGAACTCCATATTTAACATTAACAGCTTTAATCTTACCTTTAAAATCACCTTTAACTATTGTAATAGCTTGGTCATAACTATTAAGAAGATTATTAAACCAACGATTAATACTAGCTTCATGACTATTTTCATAAGGCTGATTAAATATATATTTAGTAAGATTAACAAGATGCCCAGCTAAATCAAAACTTGCAACAGGAGTAGTAAAATCTCTAACTATATCAGGATATTTAGTTTCAAATTCTTTAAATAGATTAACAAGTTCTTCTTGTGTAACTTCTTCTTTAACAGCAAGTTCATATAAATGACCAATAAATTCTTCGTCAAATCTATCACCATCAAGAATACTAATTAAAGCGTCTTTAAGTGGAGAAACAACTTGACCATTTTCAGCATGAATATTATATTTCCAACCTTGATTAACCATATCATAATTACCAAACTTATCAATATTTGGAACTCCTATATAACCAATAATTGTACCATTAGCAAGTATATTAATACGTCTAAGCTTACTATCATATTCAGTTTCTAGATAATCACCTTGTTTAATAGAAGTAAATGCTTTAACATTTTCATTCTCTATTATATACTTAAGATTAACATTATTAGTATGTTCAACTTGAAGTCTTTCAAGACGTTCTTTAGCAATACCATCTACATATTGAACAAATTGTCTAGCATTAAGTTTTTTAATAGTTGATTCATCAGTAGCACGATATTTACCTTGATTATTAGTGCTGGCGTAAAGATAGTTTTTTATTTGATTAAACAAGTAATTTTTAATAATTTTATTACCCGTAACACTATCTATATATTCAACTAATTGACCAATACTAAGATAGACTTTACCATTAACAATTTTACCTCTAGTATTACCTTCACTATCAACACTATTAGCAAAATCATCCATAATAGCTTCTATATTGCGTTCATTACCTGTAACAGTAGCATAAGTAGCATTAAGTAATAAACGTCTAGTACTATCATCTTGAACAGAACTATATAAACTACCTCCTGTAAGACCATCAATAATATTATTAACTATATCAGCAGCTTCTGTTTGTTCAAATCCAGCTTGACTAAGTTTATCAATAAAAGATTGTCTTGCATTAAGTAAATCACTACTAGTAGATTCATGTCCTAAAGAATATTCTAAATCAGCAATACTTTCATAAACTAAATCAGTACCTATTTGACCGCGTTCAAATTCATCATCTGGTAAAGTATTAGTAACTTCAGGTTTAGGAGTGCTAATAGGTTCTTGAGAAACTGATTGCTCAGTTTGAGATTGAGGTTGTTCAGCATTAGTAGGTTCACTAGGAACCGCTTCGCTTCGCTCCGCTATACTCCCCTTGGAGGATGGAGATGAACTAGTATCATCTACATCAGTTTCATTAACTTCATTAACATCAGGATTAACAGGAGCAATTTCTTCCTCTTTAGGAGTATTATTAACATCGTTTTCAATCTCTGCAATTTCAGCTAATTGCTCTAATGCATTTTTAAGATGTTCATTACCTTTAGAGCTTAAATCAAGTGCAGCATAAGCATCTCGAATAATTTTATCTATATTTGGTTTATTACCATTATTAGCATCTTTAATAACAGAATTAACATATTCTTTACCATATTGTTTATAAGCATTACGTAAATCGTCCATAGCTTTATTAACAATCTTTTTACGACTATTATCAAAGAAGTTATTAAGATAAGTTATACGAGATTTAATATTATCATCAGATAGATTAAGTTGATTTTTATTAACTTCAACATTAATCTCAGCATTAACAACTTCTGCTAAATCTTTAAATACTTCATTATATTGTTTTTGAAGTTGAATAGCTGATTGAATATCATTTTTATTTTCAATATCAATAGGAGTATAAAGTTTATTAATAGCATCTAAACGTTCATTTAATTGAGCAATACGTTCTTGTTTAACAGAATTATTAATTGCAGCATTATCTTGTATAGTTTTAATATCTCTTTGAATACTATCAATAATATGTTGATAAATACCATTCTTTGCAGAAGTAATATCAACATCTTCTATATGATTATCTGTAATATCTTGATTTAAAACATCATTAGCCCAATTAAGAAGATTATTATAATTTTTTTGACGATTACGAGCATGAACCATTTGGGTAGCTATAATACGACCAACTTCAAATCCGCCACCAAGTCTATTAACTTTATTTAAAGTAGTATTATATTCATTTTTAAGATTATTAATTTCAGTTTTAAATCTATTAATAAGTTCATTACTATCTTGTTGTTGTAATCCAAGTTTATTAGTAATACTATCATTAAATTCTTTACTATTAATAGAACTTTCAAGAAGTCCTAAATTACCAGCGTTCATAGAATTAATAATAATATTATCCATATATTCTTTTTCAGCTATATTACGAAGTTCTTCTTTAGTACCAGTAATAATATCTGGATTAACCTGTTGACCATTTTCATCAGTAATAGTTATAAATGGATTTTTACCATTAGCAATACTATTAAGTCTTTCTTGATATGCTTGAAAAGTAGCAGTACGACCAAGAATTTCATTTTCTCTTTGTTTTTCAGCAGAAGTCCAATCTTTATCAAGACGTTTATTAATAAACTCTCCAGCTTTATTCATAACACTACTAAAAGTAACACCACCAAAAGCACCCCAAAATGCTTGCTCCCATAACATTGGGTCTTGAAGATAATCTTTAATAGTTTGTTGAGGAATATCTTTATCAAATACTTTTTTACCATTATATAAACCATCTTGACTAGCTATATAATTAATAGCTTCTTCAACTCCTTCTGTCCATTCAGCTCTAACACCATGAAGAATATCATCACCTACATCTTTTAATGTACTAGTAATTGCTTGTTTAGTAGTTTTATTACTTAAAGCATTAGTAATTGCGGCAGCATCATCAATATTACTATTAAATGCAGTATTTAAATTTCTAAGTCTAGAACTAATTGTATTACCACTTAAAGCATTTTTCCATAAGTTTTTTAAACTATAAACTTGCCATACATCAAAAAGAACATTAGCCCAATCTTCTGCAAAAGTAATATCAGCACTATTTTTAGCAATATCTTTAGCTACTTCTTCATCAGACATATCTCTATATTTAGGATTATTATTATAAAACTCTTTCCTTTGTTTATCATTCATATTAGCAAGTTGAGTTTTAGAATAATCTTCAATATCATTATAAGTTTGTCTAGCTTCTTGATAATTTTCAAGATAACGAGAAGGAATTCCAATAGCAGTAGCCTCTGCTATTCTACTAGTAATTGCTCTACTCTTTTGTGTCATATTAATAGCATTAGCCATCTTATTAGCTAGTTTATTAAATCTTAATCCTTTACCTAATAAAGAAACACCTTTAGCAAGACCAGTACTAGGAACCATAAGAGTTAAAGAACTAGCTATACTAGGAGCATTACTAGCCCACCAAGCAAAATCTCCAGTGTCAAATGCAGCATTAGGATTTTCTCGATATATAGCTAATCTTTCATTAATAGATTCTTTTAAAGATTCAAGTCTAGAACTTATTTCAGATTGATAATCATTAGGACTATCACTAATCATATTATAGAAAGCATCAGCTAAATCAGCAAAACCTATTGCAGTACCAACAGTAATTTCATTACCAATCTGTCCAATCATTCTTAATCCTTGTTCCCAATTACTTTGATTAACAGCACGTTCTTTATCAAGTTTTTCATGGTCATCAACAGGATTAACATAAACATCATAAGGAGCATATTTATCTATATTATATTGATTAAGATTATATGATTGTTCAGCAATACGACCAAATAAACGACCACGACCCCGGTCACTAATAGAAGTGCCAGGGTTGTAATCAACTAAAGTAGGAGGCTGTATAGCCCCCTTTTTAGTTTTAGGATTATATTTAGGATTAGGTGTTTGATTACCACCTTGTAGAAACTTTAATACATCCATATTAATATAGATTATTAGTTAATTCATCATAGTAATATTGAATAACATAAGGGTCTGAACTACCACTAAGTTGAGCAAGTTTAGTAGCAACATTTTGTTGAATAGCTTTAACAGCATTTTCATCTACTGCCATACCAGCTTTAACAGCAGTTACAGTTTGTTCCCATTGAGATAAATTATCTACAATATCAACAGCATTTTCTTTACTTACTAAACCAATAGTTTGATTATTAGTAGAATTAATTAAATTAAAACCTCCATCATTAGGTACTAATTTAAATTTATCAATTCCAGTAAATGCAGCATTATTAGTAAGAGAAATAGGTCTATTAGCATTATAGTAATTTTCTACTTTACCGGCAGCTCTCCAACTAGTATCTTGATTCCAAGATTGAATAATAGAACTATCAATAGCACCACTGCCTACAAGTAAAGTAATAGGTTCTCTTTTAAGTTTACCTTCTGTATCATAGTAACCTGCAATATTAATTTGAACTCCAACATCCCCAGTTTTTGGGTCACGAACAATAGTAGGAGTAATTTCATTTTCTTTAGCACTTCTAAGATAAGCTGTATAAGCTTTTCTATCTTCAGAAGTCATAGGTTCAAATATTCCATTTTCACTAGTAATATAAGCTTCACCTTGAGTTAAATCAATACCACTACGAATAGCCATCATAGCTTGTTCTTCTTTATTCTTCTTATAAGCAGAAAGTTTACTAGCTTCTTCAGGATTAGCGTTCATCATAAAATTAATTTCAGCTAATTCTGGAGTTAAAGCACTAATACCAATAGTAGAAGAAGTTATTTGACCACCATCAAGAACAGCATCATTTTTAGATTTAAGAGAATCAACATAATCAATTAAACCAATATAAGGTTCTTTATTGCCTGTTGGCAATCCAGTATGATGTTCTTCACCATTAGAGTCAACTCGAACAAATTTATCACCGTAACCAAAAAATCTAGTCTTAGCAGAATTAAGAAAAGCATTTAAAGGATTTCTAGTATCTTCAGCTTCTTTAACCGCTTTACCAAAACTATAAATAGATTTATGATAATCTTTTGGTAATTCAGCATATCTATAACCATTACTATCAGAACCAAATCTTATACCAAGACTAGTCGCTTTTTTCTCTCCACCTAAAGCACTAATAAATGAATTATATACATCGTCATTATTAAAGTATTGTCTAATAGCAGAACTATCTCCAAATATCTGATTAACATATTTACTATATGTCTTAGAATATTTATTAGAAGGTAAATCACTTAAACTAATAATAGCATTATAAGTATCAAATCCATAAATATTATCTTCGGATTTACCAACTTTAAGATTATTAATATATTCTTGATTATCAATAATATCATTAAGATAACTAAGCGCATATGCTCTATCAGTAGGATTGCTAATATTACTCATAATACTATTTCTAATAACATCTGTATCAGCAGTACTTAAATCAATATTAATATCAGGATTATATTTAGTAAGAAGTCCAGCTATTGATTGTCTATTAGTAGTAATTTCAGCTTGAGCTTGTGCAGGCATAAAATTATCAATACGAACAGGAGTACCTTTATAAGTTAAATTATCAATAGCTTGTTTTCTTTGAGTATTATTAGCAGCAGTTTTCTGAGCTAATGCTAATTGAGCTTTCCATGCAGCACCATATGTAGTATCACTAGTTTGATTATAAAAAGTAGCAGCATTATAGAAAGGGTCAATACGTTTAGCAAGATATTGTTCAGGAGTAAGAAGAATACCATTTTTATCTGTTATATCAGGATTACTTCCATTTTGGTCATACTTCCATTTAGCAATCTTATAATCTTGGTCAAGACTAGCTTTAGCACCAGGAGTATTTTCTATAACAGCTTTAACAGCTTCAGCAAGTTTAGCTTTACTTAATCTTTGCCATTGACCTTTACTATGAGAATAAATTTCTCCTGTAACTGATTTAGTAATATCATCAGTAACTTTACCACTAGCATCAAGCCATCTAGTTTGACTACTACCACCTTGTTCTTTAGCAGCCCATTGTAATGCTTGATTGAGTATTTGATTCATAGGAACTTCAGAAACTTCTCTATCTGTAGGAGTCCATTTAGTTCCACCAACAACATTACCATTCTTATCAGTTATATCTTGATAGTTATATTTATTAACAGCACGATAATAATTTTTATAATCTTCGGATAAATCATTACGTTTATCAAGATTATTCATATAAGTCTTATAATCTTGTTGAGCACGTAAACGACCAATCATTCCAGGACTAGAAGTTATATCTCCATAAGTACCAACTATATCATCAAGACTAGAATAAGCATTTCCATATTGCATATTCTCTGTAAGAGCATTTCGAACTTTATTAAGTTGTTCTTGACGCCAAGCATCTTCAGCTTCATTTAAATCTAATTGAGCAAGTTGAGCATCAATTTGAGATTTAGTTTGAATAGCTTGTTGATGTCCTTGTTCAAGAGTATTATAAGTTTTAGCTAAAACATTTAAGTCAATAGGATTAACTTGTTGTCTAAAAGTAGGAGTATAAAAATTTATAGGCATAGTTATTTTCCTCCAAGTTTTCTACGTTTACGAATTACAAATTCATCATAATCAACTCCAGCATCTCTCATTATTCTATCATCAACATTAGGAGCAGATGCTCTCATAGCACCAATAGTATTATTTAAAGCTTTACGATTTTCATATCTACTAATCATATCTTGAATACCAGCATTAATTCCAGTAAATAAATTATTTACATTAGTAAGTTTAGCTTCTCTAATACCATTATCAAATGCTGTTTTTCTATCTATATATTGATTGTATTGTTGAGCATTAAATTGACGTACACTTTGTTGATTACGTTTATCTTGATTAATAAGATTAGTTTCAATATTTTCTTTTTCACCATAAAGTTGATTAACAGCTTGACCAGCAGCATTACGAACTCTTTGTTTACGAGCTAAACCTAC